>ERZ772879.1904-NODE-1904-length-13485-cov-7.565302_pt1 | contig 13485 bp, 9 predicted proteins | sample MGYA00580582_ERZ772879 | MGnify/ENA primary metagenome ERZ772879 (study PRJEB29015, sample SAMEA2737682) | human gut metagenome | biome: human gut; feature: human-associated habitat; material: faeces | place: China | collected 2012 ... | reverse complement strand
CGGGCCGTGTTCCGCTATGCGGTTGTCAATTTGCGAAAGAAATTATGCGTCACCTAATCTTGTTTTCCAGACCGTCTAGTAAGGTGATTATTACGCGGTGTGAGCACCGATTGCGTGCCGAATGTTGGTGTAAGGGGCCGCTTCCCTGACCGTAAATAGCAGGAAGCGGCTATCGCCTAGAATTTGAATTGCTTAGGTTCAGATTCACGGAAAGGCGATAACCGCATATTGACAAGATACACGAGATTGCCGGCGACGGTGCCCTCATGCCGAGATTCGATGACGGCATTGTCAACATGTCCGAGCTCATCAGGGCGATGGCCGAGTCGCTGGTCAACGAGATCATGGACGCCCAGGCCGACGACGCCTGCGAGGCCAGCAACCGGCGAAACGGCTACCGCGAGCGCAAGCTCGCCACAAGCGTGGGCACTATCAGCCTCAGGATACCGAAGCTGCGCTCGGGAACGTACTTCTCCGAGGACCTGATCAGCCGATACTCGCGCGTGGACCGCGCGGTGAGATCGGCGGTTTCCGAGATGGTCGCCAACGGAGTGTCGACCAGGAAGGTGAAGCGCGTGGCGCAGTCCATGGGCATAGACCGCATGAGCGCCAGCCAGGTGTCGAGGACGTGCTCGTCGCTGGACGAGTCGGTCGCCGACCTACAGGAACGGGATTTGTCGGACGTCAGCTACCCCTACATCTGGCTCGACGCCACCTACATCAAGCGCAGGGACGCAGGACGCATGCAGTCGACCGCGCTCGTGACCGCCATCGACACGGAGACCTATGACGGCTGGAAGTCGATCCTGCTTTCGCTGCGCGCACGCAGGATCGACGGCGTCATCTGCGTCACCAGCGACGCCCATGAGGGGCTCAAGCGCGCCATCCAGGAAGTCTTCCCCGGCGCCGCGCGGCAGCGCTGCATCGTGCACCTGATGCCAACGCCGCCGGCAACGACCAGGCAGAAGAGGGGCGCCGTGCTGGACATCCGGAAGGCCGTGTTCGCCAAGCGCGACACCAAGCTCGTGCACGGGCTGTACCAGCTGGCCACCGAGCAGATAGAGGGCTTCTGCCCCAAGGCAGCCGAAGTTCTGGTCATGTCTGCGGTCGATCAGCTCGAGTATGAACCGGCGCTGTTCCTTGCTGAGCGGGTCGAGGAGCCATTCGGCTATCACCTCGGGCTCTGTGCCGCGTGCATTGAGGATCTCGAAGATGGTGGAGGAATCTTCATCGCTCGTAGATGTGATTTCTCGTAAGAAGCGTTAATGACTGCGTTCCGAAACGCCAACAGTTCTTCGTCGTCCAAGGTCTCGCTCAGCTGGAAGAGCTCGAGCCAATGTAGGAAGTCACTGAGCCTGGAAGCCTAGCGCTTCCAAGATTCCTGCCTCACCCCGATTGCTTGACCCCATCGTTTTTAGACACTGAAAAATGAGCTGCAATAAGAAACGGTATCGCTACCAACCAATCACACAACACAGGGACGCAAAGAAAGACATCAGAATCATAGCTACAGGAGGAATGACGGGAGAAAAATTAAAACGCTGCGACACACAATCAATTCGGGCCCGAGGTGCACACAAAGAAATGAACGCCGGAACAAGCACCGGTATCAAATATCTCGGTTGCACACCTGCGACCGAAGTGTCGCCAACGGGCGTGTAACCGACATAAAGCGCCGTGCACACCAAAGAGACACTTGCGACAACAAGCGCAAGGATCCACATACGAAGGACAGGTGTTACAGGGTTTTTAGAGGAATCACCTTCGACATTAAAGGCGCTCGTATAAATACAGAGAAAGGGCAGAGTGGAAAGAAATGGAAGCGATACTGCAACATTGCCCATATAAGCATATGAAAGAGAGTAGTCATTCGATGAAGCGGGCGCGAGCAGATTGACCATAAAACTGAATAACGTACCGAGGAAGTTTATCGGATTATTCAGAATGTAGCGTATTTGTCCTATTCCACTGACCCCCTCGCCTCCCCTCACATCTCCTGCCTGCACAGCGGGGGAAAACAGCATCGGTAAGGTAAAGCTACACACCATTAGGGTGCCGAACAAAATCACCAAAGCCACATATAACTTCCGTTGCTTCGAATTTTTAAATTTCGAAGCAGGCATGAACAGCATCATTCCAATTAACGGAAAATAAACAGCTTTTGCAGACAAGCCCAAAAAGAAACACGCTGTAATTGCGAAAACGCTTAATGGCGTCAACCTCTCATCCGGCTTCGACAACTCCCTTAGAACCAAAGCAACTGCAAGCAATAAGAAGCAAGTCACCCACGGATCATAAGAATAGTTCGAAGCAAGATAGACAGCATAAGGAAGTAGGGCAACCGTCGCAATCAAAGATTTCCATTTCGGAATATAGAGGATTGCAATGGCAGTCACGACAACATAAGCGAAAAGGTTGAACAGCCTTCCCAAGGCAAAACACGTAAGCAATGGAAGGGACAACAACCTCCCCAACCAAAGACCGAGAGCACAGGGAATATAAGCAATGGTCGAAATGTTCCTCAATGATTCACCGGTCACCGCAGCCACAAAACCAGAGGAACTATAAACTTCCCCTGAAGCTATCTGGGACAAATGGAGGTCATTCAGATCCATCTCCGCGTCATGCACCTCATCAAACTGAAGACTGTTATTTTCCACCCATGGAACCGCAACTAATTCAATTTCAGACTCGGTGAAGACGGGATCCCCCATATAGGACAGGCCCAGAGAACGAGCGTAATGAATCTGATCGTCCGGAGAAACAGCAGTGAGGTTCGGTAAGGCTGAAATCAAAAAACAGCCTAGCGAAAGCGCGGCGATGGAGAAGGAGGCTACGGTCTTGTATAGACCCGGTTTCACAATAAACCAAGGAGCGACACCTAGAATAATCACAATGCAGAGGTGAACAGTATGCACAAAGTATGCTCCAAGAAACGGCATCAGTACAGTGGACGCAACCGCCAACAGACCATTTACGGATAGAACGACTATGCACAAAACAACGATGCCCAGAACAGGGTTTGCAGCAAAAAATGCACGCACTCTTCCCTTGTTGGCCAAAGCGGGCTTTTTCACGGCGAGCAAGATAAAGGAGCTGCTGATAAATACAGCAAAGAAAAGAAGTACTAATTCTTTTTTACTCCAATCCATTATAGATAGCACGGACCTCCCTGGCGTACCCAGCACGGTTCCCGCTTCAAGTAATATAGACAAAAGAGCCGAAAATGCGCAGACACTCAAGGCAAGACGAGGAGAAGCCTTTCCGAACAGTGTGCTTCGCTCGGAGGCAAGATAAAACCAAGCAAGGACCGCTAAACAAGCAAATAACGCAAGCTCCATGCACCAATAAAAGATTGCCGCCGTGACGTCATAGAGAACAAACAGCACTGCACCCGAGATAGCAAGCAGCACAAAGCACACAAGCGGAAGCGCGCTCAACCGATGCCCATCGGAACGTCTCCGTATTTGCGTCTTAACCATTTGAGCATGGCCGTGAACATTCGGAATCATCAAATCGTCTCCTGTCTGAATCTAAACTATGACCGTACGATGAGCATCAAAGAACACGACGGCAGAACCGATAGCGATACCCATTTTCAACAAGGCGGCCATCCCTCCCGCAACCAGAGCCGAACACCGTCTGCTGTCTGCTCAGCAGTCTCTTACTATTTCCTTCTCGATAATCGCAAGCCGCTGAGTCAGATTCTTTATGTTTGCTGCTTGTTTCGTCGCGATTACGCTAAGCATCGGCAAAAACGCAAGGAGAAGAAACAGGCCAAGGAAGAACACAAAATTCGTGGTCAACACGGAACCGAACAAATCGCCAATTGCACCAATGAAACCGGAGGAAATCGCAGCGATGAGGATTACCACCGACAAAGACAGCCAGAAAAAGGAATAGCGTAAGGACAACTTGCCCTTGGATACGAGACGGATCACGCAGACGAAGAACACAATCGCAACAATGCGAGGAAGAGACACGGTCTCTCCTTTCAAGGGGCGAACGAATAATTGATATGACAAATTTAACGAAGCGCCTGCTCCTCAACAAGCTGGTTAATCCTCCGACGCAGCTTCGAGATGCTCACCGTGTTACTGAACTCTCGATACAGGAGCAATACAATCACGTAGAGGAACACGAAGTTTGCCGGGCTCTCAAATCCCAAAAGTGAAGACAGCCAAAAGGCAACTTGAGGGAAAGCGGCCAGCACAACGAAACTGAAGGCGAAGAAAAGCCAGAACACAGAATCCAGCACCTCAATCTGCGCTTTTCTCAGCTTCCTGATGACAAAATACAAAACCAAAAGCGCACCGAGCAGGAGGACGGCCCTAAGCACAATAGACACTGTTCAATCACCTAAACCACTGAACGAAGAGAATGGAGATGCAAGCGCGAGCCATATAGGCAATCGATTTAGGGATGTTCAAATAGCTCTCCCCTGCCTGCCTCTCACGCATCTCAACCTGAACTTCACGAACCTTAGCACCCTTCTTAATCAGGTACGAAATAGACTCGGGCTCTGGGTTCAAAGAGTCGTCGTTTGCAAAACGCTCAATCATCTTCCTGTTAAACATGCGCATGCCAGAAGTCGGATCTGCGACACGCTTGCCGGTAGTGAGCTTGATCGCAACCGTAATGATGCGCGAGCCGAGCATGCGTGCAGAAACCTCTTTGCACTTGTTTACAAAGCGCGAGCCGATAACAATGTCGGCGTCCTCGGCGATCGCAAGGTCGAGCATCTTGGACATATACTCCGGGCAATGTTGGCCGTCTGCATCAAACTGCAAGGCATAGTCATACCCATTGCGCAGCGCGTACTTCATCCCCGTCTGGAATCCAACTGTAAGACCAGAATTGACCGGAAGAGTGACATGATTGTAGCCACGGTCGAGACAGATTTGCTCAGTTGCATCCTTGGAACCGTCGTTTACCACGAGATAATCGATATCGGGCACAACAGAAACAAGCTCGTCAACTGTTCTCTCTAGAGATTCTTCCTCGTTATACGCTGGCACAATTACCAACACTTTTTTACTATTCAACATCCGCCAATCTCTCATAGACAACTCAACAAGAACTCGCCGCTACAATTGGTTGCTCTCCTGTCCTCGGCGATAGAATTTAAACAACAGCCTCGCAATAAAAGAAGGCCAAAACCGCTCGAGCATAGCGAGGTCCTCCTTTTCTCGCGTGTCATCCTTAATTAAGGCAGATGTCTCAGATTCTTGATGAATACGGTGGTGCATCAACACCTTGGAATCATAGTAAAAAGCACCAGGCAGCTTTGAAAAGCGCTCCCATGCCGCCCAATCGAGATTCGAGCGGAATTCTGCAATAAACGGAGGCATAGGCAACTTGCTCATATTCAACGTTACGGACGGGCAACAAATTGCAGATCCACAAGACAGAATTCTCCTACGCATCCATCTGGAGGTAGCAAATCTTCCGTCCCTAACGGGAGTAAGCATCAGGCGTTTGATTCGAAGTAGCTGGTTATCGTCAACCTTGGCACCATTCCTCAACTCACCATAGTTGGTAAAGAAGATGAGCAGATTGTCCATCTTATTCGCAGCAGTTAGAAGATGAGCCGCGTACTCAGGCTCATAGGTATCGTCCTGGTGCGCAACGGTGACAAGAGAAGTGTCAGCGCAAGTTACTGCGTAATTCCAATCATCAGCGATCCCAGGATTTCCGTCCCGAACGTACAACTTAACGGAGTATCGCTTAGCAAGCTCACGCGTTGCATCGCACGGAGTCGAAGTGGCAATCAACACGTTGGTCTTTACAGTCTGCGCAAGCAAGGATTGAAGGCACTCTTCAAGAAAGGGGCTCTCTTTGAACGCGCAGAGCGCAAAGGTATGGTCAGAGGGACCAAATGTCATGAATCGCTCCCATTTAATCGTATAGGCATGCCTGTTCATTATACGTTCACCTTTGCACTCGTTGAAAAGGGCACTAAAATTACTAAGGTCTTTCGAACGAACGCTTCGCACGAGAAGGGAGCTGCATGTCCAACGCCCCCGCACCCTTGAGCACGAAAAGGAACACGCTCTGGAACGCCGCTGGTTGCATTTTTTACCTTGGATGCCAGTGGCTTACAACCGTCCTGGTCGTTGTTCTGTCGACCGACTACAACAATTCCGGAGCGCTTGCATTTGCCATGTCCGTTGGCAACATGTTTGCCTCCGTCAGCCTATATAAAATGAGGACCTACCAGGTTTCCGACATTTCCTGCGAGCATTCCGCAAAAGACTATATTGGTTTTCGCTTCGTATCGATCTTATTTAGCTTGATCATGAGCTGCATCTACGTCGCCGCAATCAGCGACAACGCTTCCTTCCTGGTCGCCACTTTTGTATTCCTCGTTTTTAAAATCGATGAGACCTTTGTCGACGTGCTCTACGGAGTCGACCAAAAGGGGCAGCGCATGGACTACATTGGCAAATCCCAGTTCATGCGCGGAGCGCTATCCCTCGTCGGTTTCGTCGCCCCACTTGCAACGATCAACTCGCTGCCCGCCGCGATCATCGGTATGGCGTTTTGCTGCATGTTCGTGACCCTCTTCTACGATCTCCCCCATGCAAGACGATTTGGGGATATCAAGCCCAGCTTCGCTCACGGACATCTTGTCGAACTTGGAAAAGCATGTCTTATGCCGACAATCGCCAATTTCTTAGCAACGTCTATCGTTTCCATTATCCGTCAACGCTACGGCGTTCTTGCTGGACAAGAACTCCTAGGAATTTACGCCAGCATCGCGACTCCCGCAGTTCTTATACAGGCAGGCGCGACGTATCTCTACAGTCCGCTTATTGGCACCCTAGCACACTCTTTGCAAAATGGGGGCGCAACAGCTTTCAAGAAGAGCTTCTTCAAGGTACTCGGCTTGCTCTTTGCATGCATGGCAATAGTTACAATCGGATTCTCTTTCGTTGGTGGCCCCCTGCTTGAACTCGTTTACGGAAACAAGATCGAGCCCTACCTGTGGATATTCCCATATGTTCTTGGAGCCACAACGTCAATCGCCATCCTGCTCTACGTAAATGACTCCCTACTCATCATGCGCGACGGACTCACCCAGATCATCATCAACGCCCTTGCGTTTGCCGTCATTGTTCTTACGGCGGACCATCTTATTACTGGCTTCGATATGAACGGCATCAACGTGGCCATTATTACTGCGTGCGCTCCCGCAGCAATTGCGGGAACCGCTCGGATTGCCGCGAGTAAATAGGCCTCATAGACCATCCCTCCCAACGTGCCAGACGCCGCTCCGGCAGCCACTCAGGCGCTTCGCTCGAAACACACCTAAATGCTGCTAGCATTTAGTGTTGTATTGCACCCGTGGGAAGGAGCCAATATGGACCTGCGTCGAACAAGATCGCTCATCGCTCTTTTTTGCTCATTGTTCTTGGCACTCTCGTTAACGCCAAGCGCTGTCCACGCTGAAGATAAGCAAGCAACAACTGAAGCTGCCACCATCCAAGAACAGGTGGCTGATTCGGCAGGAGATGACGAGTCTGGCACCGGCACTGCACAATCTACTGAAGCTGAACCTACAACCGGAACCATCGATAAGTCATCCGAAGCCGCCGGCACCTCAGTCGGTGAAACGAATAAAACCCCGATCCCCCCGGCAGAGGACGCTTCCACGACAACTGAAGCCCAAACACTGGACTCAGCTACCGAAGCACTAGCAGCATCTACCCCTTCCGTTCAATACGCCGCACACGCAAGCGACCAAGGCTGGGACACCATGCTCAGCAAAGATGGTGCGACGGTCGGAACAACGGGCAAAGCGAGCGCCATCGAAGCCCTCAAGATCTCTCTTGCCAACGCAGATGGCGGCATTCGTTACAGCGCGCATTGCACCAACGTGGGTTGGCAGGACTGGGTGGCAGACGGCGCCGTGGCGGGTACCACGGGCATGTCGTACTCCATGCAGGCAATCCAAATCGAGCTCATGGGCAACATTGCCAGCAGCCACGACGTTTACTACCGCATTCATGCCCAGAACTTCGGGTGGCTTGGCTGGGCCAAGAACGGCGAGGTGGCCGGCACAACCGGTTGGGACTACCGCGCCGAGGCCGTCGAGATCCTCTTGGTGAAACACGGCGATAAAGCGCCCTCATCTGACAAAGATGCCTACATCCCCTCGTACTACCAGACCTCCATTACGCAAGAGGGAGAGTCCACCGTCGTCCGCGTACGTCCCGACTCGCTCAACCTTCTACTCACCGACGGCGTCGCCACGGACATGCGCGTAACCGCAACCATGTCGTACGGCGACACCGTGACCCGCAAGGTGTCCGACACCACTTCGCTGGCAACTATCGACGCGAACGGCATGGCGCTCAATGTTGAAACCTACGGACCGTTCACCGCGACCATTGAGTACCTCAAGGACGGTCGCGTTGTCGGCACCGACACCCGCGAATTCGGCGTGACGGCGAGCGAGTACAACCTTGCACCCCTCTCTGCATCCTTCCCGGTAGTCCTCTACTCAATCTCTTACTGGGACTACACCACCTCCGCCACGGGCACCGCGGTGCCCTCCATTGTCATGCTAGACCGCCCGTCGGCGTTCAACTGGGATGCACTGCCCGACGGCATGTACGCCATGCCCTTTATGACCAAGAAGGCCATTAAGGGCTCCAGCGACTACACCGCTTTTGCAAGCTACATAAAGGAGCTCAAGCGCCTGAAGCCCGACTCGAAGTTCAACCTGTTCATCAATGACATTACCTGTTCGCTTATCCATTCGATCATCTACGCCAACCAGATTCCCCAGGGCAGCTACAAGATTTACCTTCTTTCTGACGGAACGGCGACCTACAACTTCATGAACGAAGCGTTCAACGCTGAAGGTGTGGATCCTGCCACCAAGGAAGCCCAGCTTGAGCAGAGTTGGCTGGCGGCCAAGGAGTACGCCTGCAAGAACGGACAGGCAAGCTCGGACTACGGATGGCACGCCCATTGGGACTCCATGTACGCAGTACTGAAATGCGAGCCGAACACGGAATGGTGGATGACACGCACGAACCTGTTCCAGAGCGCTGACGGCAACACGTTTGCCAACACCATTGCCACCGACCCGGCCGTAAAGAAGAAGAACGTGGCGAGTATGCTCACCGCGCTCCAGCAACGCGGCGACGCAACGGTCGCGGCGTTCAAGGCGCTCTACAATTTCAACGACGGCTACTTCACCGCCGCCGAGGCCGAGGGCAAAAAGCCCATGGTTCTCTTGGGCACCTACGTCAACCTGGAGCAGTCGTTCGAAGACTACGCCAAGCTCACTATGACCTATTACGGGGACGAGTACGCCTACTACTACAAGGGACACCCCAACACGCCTACCGGGCTGTGGCCCTCCAAGCAAGAGCAGTTGAGCTCCCTGGGAATTACCGATATCGACTCTTCGGTGGCGGCAGAGCTGATCTTGTTCTTCAACCCCGAAGTTGCGCTGTCCGGTTATGGATCGAGCACATACAACTCGGCAACGGGTGACGCGGGATGCGGCGTGTTCAACATGACGAAAGCCGCGGCCCTCAGTTCGTCGAGCACGGTCGACTACAGCATTATGGATTGGTTCGCCTCGCCCATCTCATCTTCTTCAGATACAGTTATCCAAGCCCTCTGCCCCAAGGGCGGCACGTGCTACCTCGTTGAATTCTCCGATAAGATTCTGAAGTCCGCCGATTACGACATTGCCGTTTTCTCTGGCAACACGTCCGCGCTCACGTACTACAAGAAGCTTGCCGATGGAACGTACAGGCTGGTTCGCACAAAGACCAACGGTTCGACCCTTATGACCTCTGCCCACGTTTCTGGCACGGGTTGGATCTCCTCGGTCAAGGAGGGCAAGACCGCTGGCACTACGGGAAAGTCCAAGGCACTCGAGGCGTTCAAGGTCGACATGGCGGCCCTCCCCTACTCCGGCACGGTGCAATACCAAGCCCATTGCGCAAACCTTGGCTGGCAAGGCTGGAAGAACGAAGGTAAGGTCGCGGGCACTGTTGGTGAATCGCGCCAAATCGAAGCTATCCAAATAAGGCTTACCAACGAGCTCGCCGAGCACTACGACATCTACTATCGAGCCCACGTACAGGACGAAGGATGGCTTGGCTGGGCCAAGAACGGCGAGATCGCGGGCATCACGGGCTTTGGCAGGCGCGTGGAGGCTATCGAGGTCAAGCTTGTTGAGAAGGGTAATACCGCGCCAGGAAGCACTGCGCGCGCATCCGTCATCGGTCTGCCCAACGTAACCGCGCACGTCTCTAGCATTGGCTGGCAGGCAGCCGTTCACGGCACTACATATGCTGGCACCACGGGGCTGGCCCTGGGCGTTGAAGCGTTGAGGCTTTCCGTTTCTGGAGCCCCCTTCAACGGTGGCATTACCTACCGTTCCCACGTAGCCAACCAGGGATGGGAGGACACGTGGACCTCAAACGGGCGCACCACGGGCACGACGGGTAAATCACGCCATATGGAAGCGCTGGAAGTAAAGCTCACCGGCGATCTTGCAGACCACTACGACATTTTGTATCGCGCGCACGTTTCCAACATTGGCTGGATGCCCTGGGTTAAAAACGGCGTCGCTGCTGGCACCACCGGTCGCGGTCTTCCCATTGAGGCTGTTGAGATGAGACTCGAGAGCAAGTAACGATTCATCGTCCAAGTAATGACAAAGCGGGCCGTCGACGCTTTTGCCGACGGCCAGCTTCTTTCTATCAATCCTCGTTCGGCCCTCCTAAACGGATGTTACCAAACCAGTAATCACGACGTTAACAAGCAAATTTTTCATTTCGGCTCCCCATCGTTTAGCCGACCTTTGATTTATTGTTAACGGATTCATCAGTTAATCAAATACGTAAAACGCGAATGGCGAATAAAAAGAAACGAACGGAACGCAGCAAAAGCGAACCGTTCGTTCTAAATCAAAGAACCAGGCTAAACTCAGCCAGAGTATCTTACGCCCTCGCTATGCAAGCGGGATGTTGTCGTACCAACCCCATTTTGGCTTATACGTAGTGGAATAGTAATCCAGCCAATAACTCATATCCAGAGTCCTTATGTGACCAACATTATCCATAACCTGGTTGTTGCCAATATAGATACAAACGTGACCGTATATACGACCCATATACGTATGCATATGCGAGGGAACAGCAATGACCATTCCGACCTTCAGCTGCGAATAATCAGTATATTTGCAGAAATCCCAATAGTAGTCACAGGCGTCCGTACGGACATTCCTGAATCCAGCCCGCTCATAGACCTGAGCAATCCATTCTGAGCACAACCCAGGACCAGGAGAGGGAACCTGCCTCGACAGATTTACAATCTTCTTCTGCATTGGATTAGCGAGAGCATAGGGTTCGCCAAGAAGCATCGGGGAGATAGTGCTCCCCGGAGCCGCAGCGCCCTTTCTCGTAATTCTTACCTGAACGGCCTGAGCATGCGTCCCATAGCCGGTGCTGCCGGCGACGGCACCATTTTTTGTCCAACCGAGCCAGCCGACGTTATCGACATGGACCCTATACCAAATATCGAAATAAGTTGCCAAGTCGCCCGATAGGGAGACTTTTATTGCCTCGACCGAATTGGATTCAGTATCAGACGACAGCTGATCCCCGTTTGACTTGTCAGAAGTCCAGCCTACATTTGATAGATGCAGCTGATAATTAATTCCACCGGCAACGAATGAAGTGGTCTTAGCCGAGAACCCGGTAATGGGAATTCCCTTGCCGGTTGTACCGGACACCTCTCCGGCAGAAACAATATTCTGCCAAGTGCCGTTCGACTGGGATGAATACGTCACTGTTGGTATTTCAAGATGGGAATAGCCCGTCGTATCAGGATGGGACGCACCTTTCTTAACAAGCTTAATCTGAACCGCCTCAAGGGAACAAGACATTCCGGTGGTGCCGGCCTCCTCGCCGTCCTTGGCCCAGGCCATCCAGCCGATGTTGGAGGCGTGGACCCGGTAGTAGACGTCGTAGTCCTTGGCGAGGGAGCCCGTGAGCCTCAGGCGCACGGCCTCGACGGCGCGTCCCTGGCCGGTGGTGCCGCCCTCGGAGGCCGAGGGGGTGTCCCAGCCCTGCCAGCCGATGCCACTTACATTAGCGTTAATTTGCACAGAGCCATCTTCAACGGGATTCAGGATGCTGACCTTAAGATCTTCCACGGCTTTAGACTGCCCTGTTGTACCCGCAGTAGATCCGTCGCGCTTACTGCTCATCCAGCCTATATTCGAGACATGCGCCTCATACTGAATATGCATCTTGCTGTCATCTACGTTCAGAAGAGAACCGTTGAAGCAGTAGTTCATGTCACAGCGCCCGTTAACGCCCGGGACATTGCCGCTGCTTGAATACTGCCAGAAACTGTAGCTGCCAGCATAATCGCAACACCAATTATATTGAGCAACCCAATGGTCATAACCGCTCAGAGACGGACTATCCAAGTAGTTGTTGAGCCAGTTAAGGTTCGCATAGATACCCGACTTAAAGCCAACGGCCTCCATACGGTTACAAAAAGTCTGTGCAATCCGAGCGAGCTTATCTTTGCTGAAATTCGGATCCTGCAAGATATAGTTATCCTCAAGATCGTAATAAACGGGAAGCGACGGATGATGGCCACCGAGCCAAGCAAGCGTTCGATCGGCTTCTTTATTTGCATCCGCTACAGAACGAGCATAGGAGTAGTAGTAGACACCGTAAGGAATCCCGAGACGTTCGCATTCGGTAGCGTTTCGTTCAAACGTTGAATCGGGTTTGCCGTAAACAGGGCCGACCTTGAGAATAGCAAATTCTATTCCAGCGGCTTTAACCTGATTCCAGTCAATCGTCCCCTGAAAGTTGCTGACATCGATACCACGCGCAACGGCACCATTGGGCAAAGCTTCGTCAGCCAAAGACTGTGCATCGATGCCATCGGAGACAGCATCAATAAGCAAGCCGTTCTCATAACGCCAGGAATTCGGCTCCAAAGAGTCAGCTTCAGGAGAATCCGCCTGTATGGAATCACCCGCCGAGGCCTCGCCAGCAGAATCGTCAACGTCCGACCCATCTGTCCCGATTCCAGACTGGTCATCAGAAACTGAGCCTGAGTCCCCATCCGAACGAGCAGCGTCCGCATCGTCACCATACCACTCGGCTACACCCTGAGAACCCGAGGCGTCGCCCTGCCCATCCTGAAAGCTTTCACCTTGAAATCCGCAGTCATTCGATGATTGCTGCACCGACTGTGAAGAAGCGACGGATTGGGCAGACAACGCGTATGCACAGTAAGGCTGAATGATTTGCGACCAAGCTATTAAAAGCGTGCAAATCAAAGCCGCAGACGCTTTGAGACGATTCATATCATATCCCCCGAGATATTGACTACTTTCGAAGACACCAAGTTATATTACCGCACTTCTAAACAGGTGACGCATAATTTCTTTCGCAAATTGACAACCGCATAGCGGAACACGGCCCG
>ERZ772879.1870-NODE-1870-length-13641-cov-50.111365_pt1 | contig 13641 bp, 10 predicted proteins | sample MGYA00580582_ERZ772879 | MGnify/ENA primary metagenome ERZ772879 (study PRJEB29015, sample SAMEA2737682) | human gut metagenome | biome: human gut; feature: human-associated habitat; material: faeces | place: China | collected 2012 ... | reverse complement strand
GCCGCACCTCGCTCGCCGTATCGGCACTTAGAATTATGCGGTATTGCCCTAAAAGTAAAGAATAAAAATAAAAAAGCCCCGCCTGCCGGGCAGAACATTCTGCATCCGGCAGGTGGGGCTTTTGGTTGTTGCAAATAGATAAATGAAAATTTACTGCCTTTTCTGCATCCGCAGCAGGCTGTACGGCATCAAGGGCGTGGCACAGGAAATGGTATACTGCATCATCGGGTGCGGGGTGGCATCCACCGCTTCCCCTTCCGCGTTTTTGATCCATTCAGGGGTTACGGACACGACCGAACCATCTGGCTGCAAAATTTCCAGCGAATCTCCCAGGCAGAACTTGCTGCGCTGGGTGCAATGGGCAACGCCGTCTTCCCACGAATCCACAGTGCCGATGAAATCCCAATCTCGCACATAAGTATGGCTGGGCGTCTGCAGGGCTTTCTCTTTGCCAAAATAGAAACCGGGTGAATAATGGCGGTGGCTGGTACGGTTCAGCTCATCCAGCACGGAATCCGGTAAATCAAACGTATCACTGGCGGGGTTTGCCAGGTACTGGTCCAGCGCTTTGCGGTAAGCGGCGGTAACGGACGCAACGTAATAGAACGTTTTGGCGCGCCCCTCAATTTTCAGAGAATCCACACCAGCCTTGCAGATCAGGTCCAAAAACGGTGCGGTGCATAGGTCGTTGGCGTTCAGGATGTAGCTGCCGTCCTCATTTTCGCCAATGGGCATATACTGGCCGGGGCGGTTTTCTTCTACAAGATAGTATTTCCAGCGGCAGGGCTGGGCACATTCACCGCGGTTGCCGCTGCGCCCGGTCATATAGCTGGAAAGCAGGCACCGACCAGAAACGCTCATGCACATGGCGCCGTGCACAAAGGCTTCCAGTTCCAGCTCCGGCGGGGTGTTATCGCGGATCTGGGCAATATCGGTCAAGGTCAGCTCGCGCGCCAGCACCACACGCTTGGCGCCCAGGTTGTAGGCCATGGTTGCAGCAGCATAATTGGTGATGCCTGCCTGGGTGGAAAAATGCACATCCACATCCGGAGCATACTGTTTGGCAAGGCTCAGTACGCCAAGGTCCGCAATGATAAAGGCATCCACCCCGGCTTCGGCCGCGTCCTTGATATACTGCGGCAGCTCGGAAAGCTCATCGTTGGTGGGCAGGTTGTTCAGGGTCAGGTATACTTTTTTGCCGCGAGCATGGGCAAAAATGCAGCCATCATGAAGCTCGCCAATGGTCAGGTTGACCGGTGCGGCGCGCATACCAAAGCGCGGCAGTGCACAGTATACGGCATCGGCACCATACATGACGGCATATTTCAGGGCTTCAAGGCTGCCGGCAGGCGACAGCAGTTCCGGACAGGACAACATAAGATAACGGCTCCTTTGTTCAGTGAAGTTCAGCTTTTATCAGCCCCAACCGGCGATGATGCAGTTCTGATGGTGTTCGTCTGCCGTTTTGGCATAGAAATATTCGCCAGGGTGGTCGCCGTTCGGGTTGCCGGTAACAAAGAAATAATAGCCTTCGTCCAGATATTCCTGGTCGGGATTCAGCGCGGCGGCAATGGCATCAATACCGGGATTGGTGATGGCACCGGCGGGCAGGCCGCTGATGCGGTAGGTGTCGTAATGAGCAAGCACATCATCCGGAACAGCACCCTGTTCCGGCCAGCCGTAATAAGCGGCGGTGGGCGAATTCCACAGGTAGTTATTGTCGCTATCGTTCATGATATAGCTGCTGGCATTGGATTCCAGCTTATGCTCTGCCCACTGCGGGTCATCGGATTCCAAACGATTGTGGAAGCAGGCGGAAACCTTGGCGTCTTCTGCGGGCATACCGGCTTCTTCCTGAATAAAGCTGGCCAGAATGACAACATCATTCATTGTGGTGCCCTTTTCGTTGATGGTATCCCACAGGTCGGAAGTTTTGGCGTCGAATTCCTTATAGAAGGTGTTGACGTAATTATAGACCGAATCATCGGTGAAGAACTCGTAAGTGTCCGGGAACAGGTAGCCCTCGCACTTCATCAGGCGGCCTTCGGTATCCGGGATGGCATTCCAGAAATCATACTGGCTGAAATCGGAACCATCCTCGCCGTTGGCGCAGGCAAGGAAATCATCCACCGAGCACAAGCCATTTTCTTCCATCTTCTGGGCAATAGCAACGGCTGTGTAGCCTTCGGGGAATGTGATGGTAATGGTCTTGCGCTTGACCTGCTGCACGCTGAGGGTTTTCAGGATCGTGTTATAATCCATGCCGGAGCGCAGGGTGAAATCGCCATACTGCAAACCGGAAGCGCGGCCGCTGTATTTGGCATACAGCTTGAACAGCCAGTCATACTGGATGACGCCATCCTCTTTCAAAACGTTTGTGATGTCTGCAACAGTGGAACCCTGTTCAATGGTAACGGTCTGCTCCGGGCCGAGTTCGCCGTTGCCGGCAACTTCGCCGTAGAACTGGAACACTTTCCAGCCGCCGATGCCGACGATAGCCAAAATGACAACAAGAACCACAAGCCCAATGGGAAAACGGCGGCGGACGGGTTCATCATCGTCATCCTCTGCGTACTCGTCTGGACCTTCGGCGTCTTCGTACAGGTCCTGCGGGTCAGGATCAGGCTGTACCGGGCGCTTTGGTGCGGGGGCTGGCGCAGCATGATAAGCCTGGCGCGACTGCGAGCCCTTGTCCTGGGAATCACCACGATTGATTTTCATTCCAAATCTCCTTTACCAGGCAGCAGAACTGCCCTGTTTCACGTATGCACGGTCTTACAGCAACAGGCGGAAATAAACGTCCGTAACGGGGAACGGCTGCCCAAGGTAACAAATCATGCCGTAACCACAGCGCTTACCCTCGCCCAGGTACAAAAACTGATTTTCCGCCAGCAGCAGCCGTGCTTTGGTCAGACCGGTATGTTCCCGCGCGGCCTGCAGCAGAATATCAGCCGAATGGTCGTTATCGGCCTGCAGCTCCATAAAAAGCAGCTCGTCCTTTTCCTGGCAATAGAGGCCGTAACCGCGCTGGTTGGAAACAATGGTCATACCGCGGCGGTAGAGCCGGGTGATCATGGTGTTCATGCTGCTTTCCGGCAGGGCGATGCATGCGGGCTGGTAGCGCATCCGGGTGTCGATCAATTTGCGGACTGTCAGGTTATCAAACTCTGCTCGTGCCCACAAATTGTGTTCAATGGGCTTGCGGATGATGCGCAGCGGGAAGCGCCCCTGAAAATTCAGCTGGGAAAACGCTTTTGCGGCCCGCGTGCTTTGCGGTGCCGCCACAGCGAAATCACACCCTTTGGCGGAAAAGGCGCGCAGGCAGGTTGCCAGCAGTTTGGGCATCAGCCCGCGCCCCTGCAGGGACGGGTCCGTTGCCATGCAGCAGAGCCATACGCCGTGGTGGTGCCCGCATTCCACTGGAACCGCACCAATCATGGCGGCCGGGATGGGCTTTGCACCGGGGGCCGGGTCCCGGGCAAGGATCAGGATATTATCCAACCCCACAATTCCACAAAGCCAGTCCAAAGCATCCTGGCGGGTTCCGCCATACGTTTTGCGGCGGAACGCAACCATCTGCTCCAAATCAGCTTCCGTTGCTTTGCAAAGCATGTTCTATCCCCTCCTTGCCGTATTCAACGTGTGGCTTTTGCTGCCAACGGTTTTAGCTCAAAATCCGCTCCAGGTATGCCATCACTTCGGACTGAATATCCTCCGGCGTGCGGATGGTTTTCTGGCCGTCTACCGTTGTGGTACACTCAATGCGGTGCCAGCCCAGCTTGCGTGCGCAGTATTCAGCGGCGGCGCGGGAACGGGCCAGGTATTCGGTATCGCGTTCCTGAATATCTTTTTTGCTTTCATCGCCGTGGTAGCGCTGCGCAATCAGGCGCTGGCTGACATCGGGATCAACCGCAAGGTATACAACCGCATCCGGCGCAGGCAGGCCGAGCTTTTTGTACTCGAACTCAAACAGCCACTCCAGAAAACCATCCCAGTGCATCGGCGGCAGTTTGGAACATTGGTGAACAGCGTTGGAGGTGGTGTAACGGTCAGAGATGATTAGCCCATTCTGGCGGTAGACATTGCCCCACCTGGTTTTGTAGCTGGCAAAGCGGTCAACAGCATAAAACGTTGAAGCTGCATAAGCGTTCACGTCATCCGGGCGCTGGCCGAACTCGCCGGAAAGATACATCTTGACCAGTGCGGAGGACGGACTGTCATAATCTGGGAAGCTGATTTTCAGCGGGTCATACCCTTTGCTATGCAAATTCTGGCAGGCAAGTTCTGCCTGTGTGCCCTTGCCGGAACCATCCAGGCCTTCAAAAATAATCAGTTTACCCATGGTTTTCAGCCTCCTGTTTCAGTGTTGCATATTTATCACGCACGGCGTTCTGCTTGCCGCAGCACATACCGCCCTCCGGGCAGGGACCCGCCAGGCAGCGGGGACCAGCTGCGGCAAAAACATGCGGCGCAAGCGGGTATACAAGGCGCAGCATTTCATCGGCAACGGCGCGGATCTCCCACTGGGCACGGTTGCAGCAGCGCAGGTTGAAAAAGTTGTTCAGGCTGCGGCAGTTCATGGTCATTACCATTTTTGTCTCGCAGGCGTTGGGCAATACAAAGCGGGCGTCCTCGTTTGCCATTTTGCTGGCTTTGGCGCGGGCGGTCTTTTCCGGCATGCCCTGCTCCATCAAGGTGTGGGTATGCTTTTCTTCCAGTGCTTTGACCAGCTCCAGGTAGTGTTTGGCATCGGCGTTCATTGCATCAATAAAAGCCGCTTTGGCCGCAGGGTCAGCCTCAATTTCCGGGGGAATCACATAACGGAAATCTTCCAGCCGCACATAGCGCTGGCTCTGCACACTGAAACTTGCAATGCGGTGGCGGGTGACCTGTGCCAGAAAGGTGCGGGAAACGCCCTCGATGCCAAAGGTAAAGCTGGCATGTTCAATGGGGCTGGCGTGGCCGAAGTCATTCAGCTTTTGCAAAAAGGCTGCGGTCTTTTCCGGTGTTAGGCCATCCAGCAGGGTTTCGATATGTGCATCAGAATAGCACAGCTTGGCGGCTGCGGCAATGGTCTTTTCGGGGTCATTGGTGTGGGCGATCAATGTTACAAGCATGGACCCGTTCCCTCTTTTCCTTTTTATCAGTGGTTTATTCTTCGCTGGTCAGCTTGGTCAGCGGGGCGTAATTGGCCATTGTTTTTTTGATGCCAACGCGGTCAAACTGGATTTCTACAATACAGTCCCCCGCAACCGGCGTTACTTTCAGCACCTTGCCGCGGCCAAACACCTTGTGGTCCACAAGGTCCCCGGCTGCAAAGTTGGCGGCCTTTTTGCGTGCGGGTGCGGCGGGCGCAGTGGTAACGCCACCGCCCGCCGGAGCAACCGGAGCACCGGAATGATGGTTGACGCGGCTACTGCCATACCCGGCGCCAAAGCTACTGCTTTGGACCGTGTGGCGGCCGCCGGGGTAGTTCGGGCTTTCGTGCCCGCCGGAAGCAAACCCACTTTGGAAGCCGCCGGCATACTTGCTGCCAAAGCCGCCGCGGTTGTATTCACTGTTCAGATACCCGCGGGAAGCCCCGGAGTATCCGCTGCGCCCGCCGGGAACATTGGTGCTGTAGCTGCCGTACCCGGCGCCAAAACCGCCGCTGTAAGCAAGCTCTGGGCTTTCGGTTTCGTCCATCACATTGGGGTCAATCTCATCCAAAAAGCAGGAAGGCGGGTTGCGGCGCGTCTGGCCGAAAATCATACGGCTGCGGGAGGAAGAAAGATACAGCTCTTTCTTGGCGCGGGTAATACCGACATAGCACAGGCGGCGCTCCTCTTCCATTTCTTCCTCGCTGTAGCGAGCAAGGTCACCGGGGAAAACACCATCCTCCATACCAATGATAAACACATACGGGAATTCAAGGCCCTTGGCGCTGTGCATCGTCATCAGGGTAACGGAATCAGCATCTTCATCATAGGAATCAAGGTCTGCAATCAGGGCAACTTCTTCCAAGAAACCGGAAAGGGTTGCGTCTTCCCCGTTCTGCTCCGCATAAGTCTTTACGGAAGAAATCAACTGGCCCAAGTTTTCCAGCCGGGTCTCGCCCTCTTCTTTCTGCGCTTTCAGCATGGCTTCGTATCCGGTCTTGCGGATCACTTCACCGGCAAATTCATCCAGCGGAAGGATGACGGAAAGATCACACAGTTCACGGTACATGGAGTAAAACGCGTTCAGCGCGCTGGCGGCACGGCCCAGTGCGGGATAAGAAGAAGCCTCCCGGATGATCTCCATCATCGGCACGCCGTTGGCGGCGGCCAGTTCCCCGATCTTATCAATGGTGGTGGCACCAATCTTTCGTGCAGGTTCATTGATGATGCGGCGCAGGCGCACGTCGTCCCGCGGGTTGACCACAACGGCCATGTAAGAGTTGATATCCTTGACTTCCTTGCGGTCAAAGAAGCGTTGGCCACCCACAATGCGGTACGGGATACCGGCACGGGCAAAATAAGTTTCGATGGGGTTGGACTGCGCATTCATGCGGTACAAAACGGCATGGTCTTTTAAGGAAGCACCATTTTTCAGGTTCTGGCCAATAACCTCGGCCACATGGCTGGCCTCATCCTGTTCCGAAGCCGCCGTATAATGGTGAACTTTGTCACCATCGCCGTTCTGGGTCCACAGGGTCTTGCCCTTGCGGCCGTTGTTGTTCTTGATGACGCTATTGGCCGCATTCAGAATGTTGGAGGTGGAACGGTAGTTCTGCTCCAGGCGGATGGTTTTGGCCCCGGCAAAAACTTTTTCAAAGTTCAGGATATTTTCAATGGTAGCACCGCGGAACTTATAAATGCTCTGATCGTCATCGCCAACAACGCATACATTGTTGGAACCACCGGCCAGCAGGCGCACCAGGTGAAACTGGGCCACGCTGGTATCCTGGTATTCGTCCACCACGACATAGCGGAACTTCTGCTGGTAGTATTCCCGCGCTTCGGCATCGGTTTTCAGCATCTGCACGGTATGGAAAATCAGATCGTCAAAGTCCATGGCACCAGCCGTGCGCAGCCGGTTGGAATAGGCGGTATAGATTTTGGAAATCAAAGCAGCCTTGGTATCGCGCGGCGCTTCGGCGGCGACATCTTTGGCGGAAAGAAGTTTATCTTTGTAACCGCTGATCTGGGAGATGGCTGATTTGACCGGCAGGAACTTGTCATCAATCATCAGTTCTTTGTAGATCTGCTTGATGACACGCTGCTGGTCGTCGGAATCGTAAATCGTAAAGCTTTTGGGGAAGCCAATGCGTTCGGCATCGCGGCGCAGGATCCGTACACAGGCAGAGTGGAAAGTAGAGGCAAATACATCCCCGCCCATGGTATCGCCCAGCATGGCTTTCAGGCGTTCTTTCAGCTCTCCGGCGGCTTTATTGGTAAAGGTAATGGCCAGCACATTCCACGGGCGGGCCGGGGCAACGCTCATCAGCGGCATCAGGGACTGCGGAACCGGCTGGCCGCACATGATGGCGGTGCGCAGCTGCTCCAGATCACTCTGCGCAACCGGGCGGCTGACCTCTTTGGAGCCATAGGCGCGGCCAAAACGGATGATATTGGCAATGCGGTTGACCAGAACGGTGGTTTTGCCGGAGCCTGCACCTGCCAGGATCAGCAGCGGGCCTTCGGTGGTAAACACAGCCTGCTGCTGCACCGGGTTCAGCTTAGTAAAGCAGGAAGCAATATAGCGGTCCCGCAGGGCCAGAAATTCAGTGGTAATGGTATCGGGCATAATGAACCTGTCCTTATATTATATGGCAGAACCAGCCCGGAACCATGCAGGGCTGGGAATTTTGGCAAACGCTGTATAGTATAGCACACTTTTGCCGGATAGAAAAGTAGGCTGGCGGAGGTATCCGCAGAAAATCATACTTTTTACAACCTGCACAAAAGCTGCACTTTAATTGGAAAAACCTTCTGGGGATTGCAGTCGGTTATGCCACGCTCTGGGGGTGGCATCGCGGAAACCGGCTGTCAGGTATTGGCCCAGCGTTAAGCTGGCTGCGGTTCCGCGTGCCACACAGTTGATGGGGTCTGGTGCGATGGCAACATCCACATGCAGCTCCCCGGCAATATAACCAGCCAGGCCACGCAGCATGGAGCCGCCGCCAGTCAGCAGAATGCCGTTCTTGGCAACATCAGCGGCCAGTTCCGGCGGGGTGCTTTCCAATACATTGCGGGCAGTGGCGGCAATGCGGGCGGCCAGTTCCTGCACGGGCAGGTACAGGTCCCGCGTATAGACAAGGCGGCGGGCGGGCAGGTTGGTCTCCCAGGAATGACCACGGATCTCCATTACGCCCTCAAACTCGCTTTTGGTGCAGCAGGCAACCTGCTTTTTCAGCGCTTCGGCAGTTAGAGGGCCGATGGCAATGTTGAATTTTTCCTGAACATACTGGGCAATGCACTGGTCAAAAGCGTTGCCGGCGACCGGCAGGCTGGCGGCGCGCACCCGCCCACCCATGCTGATCACGGCGATATCCGTGGAGCCGCCGCCGATATCAATCACCATGCAGCCCATGGGTTTGCGGATATCCAGCCCTGCGCCAAGGGCGGCGGCGACAGGCTCATCCACAAGGAAAACCTGCCGTGCCCCGGCTGCCATGACGGCTTCTACCACGGCGTCAGCTTCAATGCCGGTAATGGCTGCCGGAACGCAGACCGATACGCGCGGCTTGATGATGCGCGAACGGCATACCTCATTGATAAACCGCACGATTAGTTCGTTTGTCATGCGGTGGTCCTGAATAATACCGTCCCGCAAAGGGCGGATGATATCAATATAAGAAGGCACACGCCCCACCATGCGCAGGGCTTTGTCCCCCACTGCCAGAATGGTGCTACTGCGGGTATCAACAGCACCAATGCTGGGCTGATGGAACACAACTCCCTGTTCCTGTGTGGCAATGATAATGGAAGTTGTGCCAAGATCAAGGCCGATATCATATTGCTTCATGTTTATCTGGTACTCCTTGCTGCCAGAAGCAGCACTTTGTTATCTATTGTGAATTGCCATCAACCATCCGGCAGATAAAAGTTATTTGCTTTCTTTTGGTGTTCCGGCGGCACCGTGGCTTTTGGGCATCAGTTCCGTCGCTGCAACACACACGCCGTCCACACTCACAGCGCCACCCTCCAATAGCGCTTTGGCGCAGGCAGAGATGGTGGCACCAGTGGTGATCACATCATCCAGCAACAGCAGCCGCATTCCGGAAAGGTCAACCCCAGTACGGCAGGCGTAAGCATCCTTGACATTGGCAAAGCGCTTTTGCTGGTCCAGCGATTTTTGCGGTAAAACCTGCCGGGTCAGGCACAGCGGCTGGATGACCGGAATGTGCAGGATGCGCCCAAGGCGCTGCGCTAGCAAAAGGGGCATATTTTCCGCGCGGTTCTTCTTTACGCGCGGCGGCACCGGAACAATGGCGCTGTACAGCGAAATGCCGGATAGATTCTCGTATACCGGGCGGTACCCTGGGGCACGGGCGGGCTGTGCGCCAAAAATCAGCACAGCCATCAAATCCGCTAGTTCTCGCGCATACCACGGGTTGCCGTTCTCCTTGCAAAGCAGGATAGCATGGCGCACACTGTCTGCATAGTAAAAGGCAGCTGCGCAGGTGTTGACAGCGTAAAAGGCGTGCTCCGTTACAGGCAGACGCGGTGGAAGATGCCGCAGACGCTCGGCTTCCGGTATACAGGAACGGCACACGGCGGCTTTCCAGGCGCTTTGCTCAAGTACCGTGCCGCACAGCGGGCAGTGCCGCGGATAGGCAAGGGCCAGCAGCGGTTCCAGAGCCGTTCGCCCACGGTCCAGCCAATCCAGAGATATGCGTTTTCTCTGTTTCATCTGCGTTTTTCAGCCGGAGTGACTGCCTCGCGCAGCAGGTAGCGCAGCCCGCTGTAACGCATGTTCTGGCGCACATTATCCACCATGGCCTGCTCGGTGCGCCGGGTTCCCGCCAGAATGCACAGGCGGCGTGCGCGGGTAACCCCGGTGTACAACAAGTTGCGGTAACAAAGGCGCGCGGGTACATCTGCCACAGGCATAATGACGGCCGGAAATTCAGAACCCTGGCTTTTGTGCACTGTTACAGCGTAAGCGGGTTCCAGCTCGGCAAGCTGGTCAGCACCGTAAATATACTTTCGGTCATCCATCTGTACCGTCACAGCACGGCTTTCGGGGTCAACGGCAGTAATAATACCCATATCCCCGTTATAGGCACCCACACCGGCTTCGGCACCGTCCCGCTCATAGGGAATGTCATAATCGTTTTTGATCTGCATTACCTTGTCGCCACAGCGCAGCACACGGCCGCTTTGCTCCCAAATGATCTGCGGCTTATCCGATGCAGGCGGGTTCAAAATGGCCTGCAGACGGCGGTTCAGTTCTACGCTCCCGGTGGGGCCAACCTTGGTGGGGCAAAGCACCTGGATGTCCCGCACGGGGTCATAGCCATAGCTTTTGGGCAGCCGGGTACTGACCAGGTCGCAGATCAGCCTCTGGCAGGCAAGACCGGTAGATTCGATCATGAAAAAGTCATCATCCCGCCCGCCTTTTATGGGCATCTGCCCTTCCACAATGCGGTGGGCGTTCTGTACAATCATGCTTTTCTGCGCCTGGCGGAAGATCTCATTCAGCCGTACGGTGGGCAGAACGTCTGCCTGCAAGATCTCCCCCAGCACACTGCCGGGGCCAACACTGGGCAGCTGGTCGGCATCACCTACCATAATAATGCGGCAGTGGTAACGCGCGGCGGCCAACAACGCCTGGAACAGCTTGGCATCTACCATACTCATCTCATCCAGAATGATAACGTCAAACGGGAGAAGATTCTTTTCATTATGAATAAAACGCACGCTGCCGGTAGAATAGTCCACTTCCAGCAATCGGTGGATGGTGGAAGCGCTGTGGCCGGTCAGCTCGGTCAGCCGCTTGGCGGCGCGGCCGGTAGGGGCACACAGGGCAACCCGGTCATAAATACCTTCATACAAATTCAGAATCGCTTTGACCGTTGTGGTTTTGCCGGTACCGGGACCGCCGGTCAAAACCATTACGCGGGAAGAGAGTGCTAAGCGGATTGCTTCCCGCTGCAAAGGGGCATATTCAAAACCTTGGGTCAATTCCAAAACGCGGATATCGCTTTCCAGCGTTTTGGGGCTTTCTGTCGGGAATGTGGCAAGCTCCCCCAGCCGCGCAGCAATATCCTGCTCTGCGCTGAGCAGATCTGGCAGGTAAATATATTTCGTTCCGTCAAAGGTGCAGGCGTGCATTTCGTCATGCTCCAACAGGCTTTGCAGCCCGGCCTTTACGGCATCCGGCTCCACCCGAATAAAGCGCGCAGTGCTTTCGATCAGCTTATCTGCGGGCAGGCAGGTGTGGCCGTTGTTGGCGTTGTGGCGCAAAGCGTACAAAAGCCCGGCGGCAATGCGCAGGTCGCTGCCCTGTCCTACCTGCAGCTGGGCGGCGATACCATCGACCTGGCTGAATTTCAGGTTCAGCGGCTCCCCGCACAGCATGTAGGGGTTCTTTTTCAGTGCTTCTACCGTGGCGGGGCCAAACGCGCGGTAGGCTGTAACAGCCATCTGGGCGGAAAGCCCAAACTTGGCCATCCAGGCAACCACTTCCCGCACACCGTACATACGTCGGAACTCGTTGGAGATGGCGGCGGCCTTTTGCGGGGTGATACCTTTTAGCTCACAGAGTTTGTCCGGCGTTTCGGAGATGACGTTCAATGTATGCGCCCCAAATTTTGCCACAATCTTTTTTGCTGTGGAAGGCCCGATATAGGGCAATACCCCACTGGAAAGGTAGCTCAGCAAAGCCGCGGTATCCTGCGGCAGGCTGGCCTCACAGGTTTCGGCACGGAACTGTTCGCCATAGCTGGGGTGGTTGACCATATAGCCATACGCCGTAATGGACATACCGTTATCCACACTGCCCACGTTGCCTGCCACCACAATATCGGTGCCACCGGCATCCACTTCAAACACGGCATAACCGGTATCCGGGTTTTCGTATATCACATGCTCAACAACGCCCTCTAATTTGAGCATCTCAGCAGTTTGTGTTGTACTATTTGTCTGTAAAGTATCCGTACTTGCCACCTCCTTCCGGGTGCAAATGGGGTAAAACCGTTCAATACACAATTTTTTATTTTATATTATAGCCTATTTGTATCTCTTTGGCAATTTTTTTGACAACTTCCCCTTGTAGCTGATATAATAAATGTCCTTTTGCGGTTTTGAAGTGAGTGCAAAAAGAAGGCGCTGGGCAAGGAGGCGAAGCTGGAATAAAATTGCATGGATCGAATTTTCTGGCAGCGGCAAGTCCACAGTGGCGCGGACGCTGAGGTAGGAATACGCGGTGTAAATGCCTTGCAGCTTGACTGCGTACAGCATATACTGGGCAGGCAGGTACGCCCGCTGGAAGAAAAGCGGACAGCCGTACCCGCAGGCAAACTGAAAAAATCGCCAGGTTTTTGCGCAGTGCCCGAGGAAGTGCGTGTGATCAAAAAAGCAGGGAGAATTGGATGAATTTTACCGGGAAACGGGAATGCGGACAGAGCAGACTTTGCAGCAAAAGCGTTAACATATGTTTGCACAGGAGCAAACAATGGGAAAAATAAGAGCAATTTATACATCAATGGTAAAAAATGTTTTGAGAAATTGTTATCACTTGCGGAAGGGATGCAAACAAAATTGTGTATTTTGCCAAAAATCAAGACATTTCGATGTACGGTTGAAACACACCTGAATTTGTGCTAAAATCATATTAGCTATCTGTGGCCAAATCGCCGTAAAGCACAACTACTTTACATAAACATGTGTGCTAAGATTTTGCATGTGGGGCAGCTGCGGGCCCCAATTGTAAGAGTGGTGCTTTGCGTCAAAAAGCCGACCGAAGCGGCAGACCTGGCCAACCATCTTTGACTGGAAAACAGGAATTAAGAGATTAGAGAGGTGCCTTTTGTGGATAACGAAGAAAATGAAGTAATTGACCTAACAGAAATTTTAAGTGCGGTTCGCCAGCATCTTCTTGAACTGATTTTTGTAACTTTGGCTGCTGCGCTGGTTGGCTTTACGGCGTCTAAGTTTTTGATGACCCCAAAGTATGATTCTTCTGCCCTGATGATTGTCAATACCCGGCAGGATGTCAACGCCAATGTTACCAGTGACCAGATCAATTCTGCAACCAAGCTGGTTTCTACTTACAGCATTATTATCAAGAGTGATACGGTTCTGCAGCAGGTTATTGATAACCTGGGCCTGAACCTGACTTATGCTAAGCTGAACAAGCGCGTTACCGTAGCAGCTGTGGACGATACCCAGGTTATGAAGATCACTGTGCAGAGCGACAGCCCGGAATGGGCACGGCAGGTGTGTGAACAGATCATTACAGTGGCTCCGGATGTGATCAAAGAGGCTGTTGAAGCGGGTTCCGTCAAAGTGATCTCCAATCCTTCTTTGGCAACGGAGCCGGTTTCCCCCAACATTAAGAAGAACACGATGTTGGCCGCAGTGGTTGGTTTTGTTCTGGTGATTGGTATTATTGTGCTGCAGGTTTTGCTGGACAATAAGATCAACACGGAGGAAGATGTTACCAAGTATCTGG
>ERZ772879.1865-NODE-1865-length-13655-cov-29.314044_pt1 | contig 13655 bp, 14 predicted proteins | sample MGYA00580582_ERZ772879 | MGnify/ENA primary metagenome ERZ772879 (study PRJEB29015, sample SAMEA2737682) | human gut metagenome | biome: human gut; feature: human-associated habitat; material: faeces | place: China | collected 2012 ... | reverse complement strand
CCTACGGCGGCGACTTTGGCGACCGCCCCACCGACCGGGAATTCTGCGTGGACGGTCTTGTGCTGCCCGACCGCCGCAACACCCCAAAGATGGACGCAGTCAAGGCGGCATATGCGCCCCTGAAGATCACCCTCACCGATACCGAAGCGGTGGTGGAAAACCGGAATCTCTTTACCGACCTGAGCGCCTACGACCTTGTGTTTGCATCCTCGGTCAACGGCAAGCCAGAGCGCCGCGCGGTGCTCCGGGCGGACTGTGCACCCGGTAAAACCGTGCACATTGCGTTCCCGTTCGCTCTGCCGGAAGCAGGGTTTGCCTGCATGACCGTTGCCGCTATCCAGCGGGCTGCAAAGCCCGGCATCCCAGCGGGCTATGAAGCTGCCTTTGGGCAGGTATGGCACAACCACGCCGCCGCCCGGCTGACCCTGCCCGCTCCGCAGCTGGTGGAGATGGACTGCAACATCGGCGTAAAGGGCGAGGGTTTCGAGTACATCTTTGGCCGCGGCAAAGGGCTTGTGTCCATCCGCTATAACGGCGTGCAGCTGCTGGACGATACCGTGCGCCCCAACTTCTGGCGTGCGCCCACAAACAACGACGAGGGCTGCGCAGAGCCGTTTGAATTTGCCTTCTGGAAAACTGCGGGCCTTTATGCCCGGTGCGATGCCCTGACCGCCGAAACAAAGGGCGAGTTCATCACCGTCCGCGCAAACTACACCCTGCCGGGCGGGCAGACGCTGCCCATTGAGTTTGCCATCGACGGCGCAGGCCGCTGCGACATTACGATGACATGGCAGGGCGAAAAGATGGAGCTGCCGGAGTTCGGGCTGCTCTTCCCGCTGCGCCGGGAGCTGACAGAAGTCTCCTACTTGGGTCTTGGCCCCCGGGAAACCACCGCCGACCGCACCGCAGGCGGCAAGATGGGCGCATGGAGCTACAACGTCCGGCAGGACTTTGCCCAGAACACCCCGGTCTACCCGCAGGAGTGCGGCAGCCGCACCGGTGTGTACAGCGCAACGCTCACCGGCAGCGGATTGAATATAGGCATCGGCTTTGCAGGGGACGGCATGGCCTTCTCTGCCTTGCCCTACACGCCCCATGAACTGGAAAACGCCCGCCATCTCTACGAACTGCCTCGCGATGACAATAAGACCATCGTGCGCTGTGCTGCCTTCCAGCGCGGCGTGGGCGGCGACAACAGCTGGGGCGCAAAGCCCCATGCAGACACCTGCTTTGCGGTGGAGAAGGGAACCTCGTTCCGTTTTACGATTCAAAAATAAAAATTTACTTGGCTAAAGTGGTGGGTATCATCGTGATACCCACCACTTTGGTCTTATTGCGAAACCGTAACAAGACAAAAATCAGCGTAATATTCAAATAGTATATTTGCGATATGCAATCCAACGATGTTGCAAACGATTAAAAAGTTGGATTGCGATGGCTGCTTCGTTTCCGCAAGCTGGATATGACCCAGCAGGAGCAGCGGCAGGCACTGGTGGATACCTTCATCAATGCCATCTATCTCTACGATGATAAGGTCCTCATTACCTTTAATTATAAGGAAGGTGCGGAAACGGTCGCTTTCGGGGAAGCTGTAAAAGCAGAGAAAAGTTCGGATATGTGTGCGCGAGGTGCACCGAATTTTGAACGTCAAATCGTAAGATTTTACGTTCTTTCTTTATGTAGGAAAGTGGCTGCACACTTTCTGCACATCGTTTGCACATTTCCTGAATATCGGGTCTTTCTACGCAAGACCGTTCTGTCGCTTAAAAGCCCCACTGGGGCTTTCATTGCTCCGCTGCGCTTCGCAAACGCGAACTTTTGAAAACACGCCACTTTCGGCGGTTTGCAAGAAAAAGCGAGGGAAACTTTGGCAAAAAGAGAGAGGGCTGGACAGTGCCAGCCCTCTTGTGGGTCACAATTGCGCTATCACCGCGCCAATATCCCCATGGATGCAGACAGACTGCCGCTCGATCTCCGGCGGGCAAATGGCCTGCCCCTGATTGATGCAGACGTAGAATGCGTTTGGATTTTTAGCGGTCATCCGCCAGAACGGATACTTGATGATGACCGGGGTGTTGTAGCCAACCCCCAATTCCAGAAAGAGGATGCGCTGTCCCTCGTGGCGGCGCAGAAATTCGCTGTACCGGTCGGCAGCAGTGTGCCAACCCACGTCCTCCACAAAGGTATCGTCTGCACGAAGGTTCATGCTCATGGGTCTGCCGCAGTGCGGGCAGTGGGGAACAAGCTCGGACGGGATATAAGTTTTCAGGATGGTATTCTCCGGTACGGTCAGCTGACCATCCGGTGCAACGATATACCCCTGCGCTTCCACCATCTGCCGGATAAGCTTATCGTTGTCATACGTTTCCTGACAGCAGGGCTCGGAGCACTGGAACAGACCGTAATCCCCCTGCGTGTAGAACAGACGCTTTTTGTCAAAGCCTGCTTTCTGAAAACAGTGGTCAACATTGGTGGTCAGCACAAAGTAGTCCTTGTCTTTCACAAGAGAAAACAGGTCTTGATACACCGGCTTGGGCGCGTCCTGATAACGGTTGATGTAAATATAGCGGCTCCAGTAAGCCCAGTGCTCTTCCGGCGAAGAATATGGATAAAAGCCGCCGGAGTACATATCCCGGATGCCGTACTTTGCCGCAAAATCGGAAAAATATTCCCGGAACCGTTCCCCGTCATAGGCAAAACCTGCCGAGGTAGAAAGCCCTGCACCTGCACCAATGACCACTGCATCGGCATGGCGCAGAACCTGCCGCAGCGTATCAATCGGTCCGGAGCAGTCGTTCGTAGATTTTTTTGTCCATATCTTTGAAAACATTGAAGATCACCTTTTTGATGCTTGTGGGTGTTTGCAGGAACTCTTTCACAGTCTGCACCGCAATCTCTGCTGCAAGCTGGTTTGGAAAGTGAAACTCTCCGGTGGAAATGCAGCAGAACGCCACACTTTCCAGCCCCTTTTCTGCCGCCAGCTCCAGACAGGAACGGTAGCACGAGGACAGCAGTTCCTTGTCTGCTTTTGTCACGCGCCCGTTGATGATCGGGCCGACGGTGTGCAGCACATAGCGGCAGGGCAGATCAAATGCAGCCGTGATCTTTGCCTGTCCGGTGGGTTCCGGGTGTCCCTGCCTGTCTATGATCTCCGCACAGGCAAGACGCAGCTGCACCCCGGCATAGGTGTGGATGGCGTTGTCGATACAGCTGTGGTTCGGGCAGTAGCAGCCGGTCATGTCGCTGTTGGCAGCGTTGACGATGGCATCACATTTCAGGGTGGTAATGTCCCCCTGCCAGAGGTACAGCCCCGGCTGCAGGGGCATCAGGTCAGCCGCATCGGTGATGCCTTTTGCGGCGGTTTCCTCTTGCAGGTACGCATCCTGTATTTGCAGAAAGTCTGTGCCGATACGCCGTGGTTCACGGATATTCAGCAAGCCCCGCAGAAGCTGCCACTGGGTGTCTGCGTCTGCCGGTATCCGCAGTCCCCGATACTCCGGGTGTTCTTTCAAAAGCACCCGAATGAGGCTCATTCGCCGCTCACTCTGGTTCATGGTGTTCCCCTGCCTTTCAAAACCTTTCTACAAAAACGCAGCAGTCTACCCGTTCAGAAGACTGCTGCGCTGTTTTTTCAGATCAGAACTCGTAGGGAGGGTTGCCGGAGAAGTCTGCAATGATGCCGTGGACATCCTCCAGATAGAACACCTCAAAGATGGGGTTGGCAGCCTCGCCGTACTGGCTCTTCACGATGGGGTTTGCGATGCACATCTCCTTGGCGGTCATGTTGTTTTCAAACACAGCCTTGCCATGCAGACGGAGCCATGCGTACTCCGGGCTGGAAACGGAGATCTCGATGTTGGGGTTTGCCTGCAGGTCCTTGTAAACATCCTTCTGGTTGTTGGTGCAGAACCACAGCTTGCCGTCCAGCTCACCGGCAAACATGAAGGGGCGGCACTTGGCCTTGCCGTCACGGCCTACGGTGGCCAGATACTGCACCGGGTTTGTGTTCAGAAATTCTACGACTTTATTCATGGGATGTACCTCCATACATTGTTTTTTTCTGACAGCTTTATTGTAGTGCGCTTTGTGCGGCTTGTGAAGTACGCACAATATTGTGGTGTAGTTACCGGAAAGATACTATTGCGATGCTGCTTGCTTTTTTTGCTGTTGAAAGCTATAATGATGCCATAAAGCGGTTTGTAGTATCCGTGCATCTGGCACGATGACCACTTGAAATTCCCTTGGAGGTAATTATGGAAAAGGAAATCCTCAAAGAACTCCCGGCCTGCCCGGTGGAGACCACCCTGACCCTCATCAGCGATAAATGGAAGGTGCTGATCCTCCGGGATCTGATGCTGGGCACAAAGCGTTTTGGAGAACTGAAAAAGTCCATCGGCCATGTGACCCAGAAGGTTTTGACCGCTCAGCTGCGGCAGATGGAGGAAAGCGGATTGCTGACCCGGAAGGTCTATGCTGAAGTGCCGCCCCGGGTGGAATATACTCTGACCGAATTGGGATATAGTTTGAAACCGGTTCTGGATGCCATGCGGGCATGGGGCGAAGGATATAAAAACAGGCTGGAAGGGAAGGAGGAATAAGCGTATTTGCTTGCGCAATCTTCCCACCCAGCACAAGCTGGGCATACTCCAGCGGCCTATTGTAAGATCATCTTCCCGAAGGGGGAGTCCCAGAAGGCAAGCTGCGCGTTCACGCGAACGCGCACAGGAAACAAAAAGCGACAGGAGCCGCAGAAAACAGCTCCTGTCGTTTTTTGTTTGCAGTCAGTTTTTACGGTTCGATCACATTGAACGTCTTCTCGAACTTGGAGGCATACGCCAGCAGGCGCTTCAGAACGGTGGCATCGCCGCTGATCTGTACCTGCCCGGCCTGCTGACCTGTCATCAAGGCAAAGAGCTGCAGACGCTTGCAGGTGACGGAAGCCTGCACATCCGGATGGTTCTCGCCGGGGTAAGACAGCAGGATGCCATTCTTACGGGTTACATAGAACTGTTCATTCACATCTGTCACCGTCAGATTCAGAGTCAGATCATCGTTCTGGGCGGCATTGGCATCGGTCATAATAGCGATGTAATCCAGCAGCATGGCGATGGTCATCTCGCCCATTGTCGCGGTCAGTCCATTGGCTGAGCGCGCCAGTTTGGACAGGTTGCCCTTGCGCAGCTCGGCGGCACCCATCAGATAGGCATTGCGCCACGCGCCGGACTCTGCCTGATAGCCAAGCTGTTCCAGTGCATCTGCACACAGATTGCGTGCTTTCTGATTGGACGGGTCGGCGTAGACCAGTTCTTTGGTGATCTGCGCTACCCATTGATACTCGCCCTTTTCGTAGTCTTTTTTCGCTTTGCAGAGCACCAGCTCTGTGCTGCCCAGATATTCTACCAGCTTCCTGGCGGTATCGCTGGGCGGGAGCGGGTTCAGGTTGACCGGGTTGGCATCGTACCAGCCCAGATATTTCTGGTAAACGGCCTTGGAATTGTGTGCCAGTGTGCCGTAATACGGCCGGGTGTACCAGACCTTTTCCAGTTTTTTGGGCAGGGTCAGCATCGCCGAGATCTCATTCGAGGTATACCCCTGGTTCATGTAATGCAGGGTCTGGTCGTGGATGAACTTATAGATGGCGGCTGTGTTCAGCAGATACTCATGGATCTCCTCGCCCCAATGCGGCCAGTTGTGGCTCTGGAACACCACGTCGGTCTTATCGCAGAAGCGCTGGTCGGCCTCGATGATATACTTTGCCCACTCGTTGGCATCGCGCACCTCTGCGCCGCGCAGGGTGTAGAGGTTGTGCAGGGTGCCGGTGCAGTTTTCCGCCATCCAGAGGGCGCGGTATTTCGGGAAATAGGCGTTCATTTCGACGGGGGCTTCGGTGCCGGGGGTCAGCTGGAACTCGATCTCCAGCCCGTCGATGGTCAGTTTCGGAACATCTTCCCCGATCTCGTAGGTAGGAGCGATGAGGGACACCGTACCGGTGGACTGTCCCATGCCGATGCCCACGCTCAGCGCACCCTTTTCGCCCTTGTCAAGCACCGTGCCGTATTGGAACTGTGCGCGCCGCGCCATGGCGATGCCCGCGTAGACATTCTCGCGGATGGCGTGCTTCAGAAAGCCCGCCGGTGCAAGCACAGGGACCTTGCCGGAAGCCAGCTGGTCTTGGAGCGAAAGGCTCGCATCTGCTGCCTGTGCGCGGTCGATGATACCCTCCACGCCGCCGAAGTGATCCACATGAGAGTGGCTGTACAGTACGGCCTTGATCTCCAGCGGGCCGAAGCGGTTTTCCATCAGTTCCTTGGCGGCTTTCATGTTTTCCCTGCACATCAGCACGTCAAACACGATCCAGCCATGGTCGGTGCGGATAAAGGTCGTATTGGCCATATCGAAGCCGCGCACCTGATAGATGCCGTCGCACACTTCAAACAGACCGGCCTTGGCGTTCAGCTGCGTGTTCCGCCACAGGCTCGGATTGACGGTGTCCGGCGCGTCCCGGTTCAGATCGCCGTAGCTCTGCAGATCCCATGCAGATCTGTTATCATCACCATCAATGATCCTGCCTTCCGCGTTGTCCAGCCAGCCGCGCTCTGCGTTGGCAAACTCCCGCCGGTCGGAAAAATCCAGCGCTTCATACCATGCGGCGTTCTTTTCTGCCGTGATAGCCGTTGCCTCTTCGATCTCGCCCGGTTGGGTGGAGTCCTTGAAAATGTCTGTGATAAAGTTCAGACCGTTTTCATCGGTGCTGCCTGCTGCATGCGCAGTCAGGGATGCGCCGCAGGCCAAAGCTGCAGCTGCCGAAGCGGAAATAAAGTTTCTGCGGGTCATCTTCATCGTAGTTTGCCTCCCTTACATCTGGGTTGATTTTACACAAACCGTGGGCGGCTGCCAGCCGCGCAGGGCATTCCAGTCGGGCTTATAGATGCGCAGGAAGAGATGAAATTCAGTCTCTCCGATGGGAAGCCAGTTCTCCGTGTTTTCCGGCATCACATGGGAAAGTGTGACATCAACAGAACCGTCTGCATTTCGATTCAAGACAGACCGGTCATTGATGCAGTATCCACATTCGGCGTGACGACTGTGCGAAATGCGGCGTCTGCCAGCTTTTCCGAATGGATGAACTGGTTGATCGGCGCACGGGTATCGTTCGGTGTTTCTGCGTTGGTTGAAACCTTTCGGGTCGCATCCAACAGAACTAGTGGAAAGGCGTACAGATACGCCTGTTCCAGAAGTTCCTGCGCCGCCATCGTCTGCTGTGCTGCGGCGGCTTTCTCTACAGGCAAAAGTGTAGCTGCGCAGACCACCGCAGCCGCAGTGGAAACGTTCAGAAATTTCCGGCGGGTCATTTTCATAACATGAAACCTCCTGTTATGCTTTTTGTTTTAGGCATATGCGCCTTATGGGAATAACCATTCGGTGTTCTGTGTTCATCATACGAAAAGAATGCCGGGAAGTCAACACTTTCTATGCACGATACGCCAAAAACGTGAGTTTCAACAAAAAGCACCTCAGATTATTGTCGAAAGCTCCATTGAATTGTGCTTTTTTTGAATCCTCCTTGTCCGATGCACAGCAGTATGTTATACTAAAGTCATCAACTGACAAAGGAGCACTGCAATGAGCGACCTGAATCGATGGATGCAAAAACACAATCTCTGCCCGGAAAACATTTTATATCTTTACCGCAGCGACCGGAAAACGGTCCTTCACCTCATGGACGGCGGGGAAGCCGCGCTGTATGCGCCGATGCACGGCGTCCTGTCTGTTCTGCCGGAAGATCAGTTCCTGAACATCAGCAAGGGGATCGCAGTGAACCGCAGCCAGATCGTAAACATCGGCAACGATGGCGTTTATACCATGTCGGACGGCCGCACGTTTCAGGGACGCAAGCGCGGCCTGAGCAGCCACCGCCGCCTGCGCATGGAGATCGGGCTGTCCGACACGAAGCCTCGCCCCATGAGCATGAGCCTGCTGGAAAAATGCAGCCTGCTGGATGATATGCCGCTGGCGTTCTGCGTCATCGAGCTGGTCTTCAATGAGGACGGACACGGCGTGGATTTCATCTTCCGCTATTGCAATGCGGAAATGGCCAATATCGAAGGTGTGCCGGTGGAGGAAATGCTGGACCGCTCGTTTTACAAGGTGTTCCCCAATGGGGACAAAAAGTGGCTGGTGTCCTATGCAGATGTGGCGCTGAACGGTACGAAGCATACCCTCCACGATTACAGCCCGGAGGTGGACAAATACCTGACCATCCACTGTTATCAGCCCGAACCGGGGTATTGTGCCTGTGTGCTGCAGGCAAACGAGCCCTGAAGCGGGCCGGGCGGAACACTGCGGTGTTTCCATAAAGCAGGAAGTTTGATAAAAAGGATGCCGAAACATTGACAATTGGACTTCAGATTTTTATAATAGAACAAGCAAAAGGCGGCATGGCCCATACAACGGGTCACGCCGCCTTTTGCTTTTGTTTTGGGTAGCTTGAGCGAGCGACAACCACCAGCTCCGCTGGTGGAGTAGAAAATGCTTTAGCTATAAGATTCGAGCGAAGCCGAGATGACAAGGAAATTGTCATCTTAAAAGATGCACTTTGCAGCATAGCTCAGCCGGGTCGGCCTGCTGCGTTATCACTGCCACAGCGGGTATCTGTCCGCTGTCGTGCAGGAAAATGAGATGGCCAATGTGCTCACCCCGGCGGGCGGCATCTTCCGCCGTCTGCACGGTGGGTGCCTGTAAAAGAGAGCCGACACGAAAAAAGACCAGCGGCGGGCTCGCAGAACGCGGTCCCGCCGCTGGTTTGCATGGAAAAAGGCTGTTGCCCGCCGAACCGATGACCGGCCTGCAAAAAGGATAGTGAGTGCAGCCGGATGGAGAGAGGATTTGATGTATGCTCTCCGCGAGGAGGACGACATTCTAGAAAATCAAACTGGTCGATGGCCACGATATTTCTATCCACGCCCTCCGCGAGGAGGGCGACCAAGCTGGACGACCGTATTTCCGCACTGGAACGCATTTCTATCCACGCCCTCCGCGAGGAGGGCGACGTTCAGCCGCCAGAAGCCGGGGGTGCCGCCGTAGTCATTTCTATCCACGCCCTCCGTGAGGAGGGCGACCTCCATTGACACATCGGGCAGAGACGCACCCGGCAATTTCTATCCACGCCCTCCGTGAGAAGGGCGACGGCGGGGGAGGACAACGACAAGAAGCTGGGAGACTATTTCTATCCACGCCCTCCGCGAGGAGGGCGACAGCATAGGCTACGCCACGTTTTCCGGGCGGTCAAATTTCTATCCACGCCCTCCGTGAGGAGGGCGACTGGGATGCTCTGCGGTCACGTCATGGCAATGCGGATTTCTATCCACGCCCTCCGTGAGGAGGGCGACGCTTTACCGGCAAGGCGGCGCTGGAGTGGAAGCTATTTCTATCCACGCCCTCCGCGAGGAGGACGACCAAGCGGCTGGAAGGCTTGACCCCCATCCAGAAATTTCTATCCACGCCCTCCGCGGGGAGGGCGACAGCGGCAGAACGTCCCCCGCTCCTCGATATCATATTTCTATCCACGCCCTCCGCGAGGAGGGCGACTGTCCAGTCCGCGTTGGTGATCTGCGTGATATAGAAATTTCTATCCACGCCCTCCGCGAGGAGGGCGACTACAGACTTCCTGCGATTCCTCACAGGCAACTAATTTCTATCCACGCCCTCCGCGAGGAGGGCGACCACGTCAGCCCATCGTAATGCGCTTTCATGGGTATTTCTATCCACGCCCTCCGCGAGGAGGGCGACGACAAGCACGCTCTGGTCGTCAAGTTGCTCAAGATATTTCTATCCACGCCCTCCGCGAGGAGGGCGACTATACCGTTCAGATTGTTCATGTCGGTGCAGTAATTTCTATCCACGCCCTCCGCGAGGAGGGCGACGGCAGCTTCTCGCAGTTTATCCTCGACCTCGATACATTTCTATCCACGCCCTCCGCGAGGAGGGCGACCAACGGTTCTTCGCGCTGTCGTCCCGCATGATGGTATTTCTATCCACGCCCTCCGCGAGGAGGGCGACTGGGTTGGTGGCCGACATCGGCGACGTCCTCGGTCATTTCTATCCACGCCCTCCGCGAGGAGGGCGACCTCTTCAGCCTGTCGGCCTGCGGACGCCGGACGTCATTTCTATCCACGCCCTCCGCGAGGAGGGCGACCGGGTGGGATGCCGAACCCCCGCGCCGTGAAAGAAATTTCTATCCACGCCCTCCGCGAGGAGGGCGACCATCGGTCGTTATTCCGATCGGCTCAAAAGATTGATTTCTATCCACGCCCTCCGCGAGGAGGGCGACCAACGTCGTCGCTTCCCTCGTGGCGTGGTGGGAATTTCTATCCACGCCCTCCGCGAGGAGGGCGACAAGCATACAAAACGGACGGCTGGGTCGGTCTGGCATTTCTATCCACGCCCTCCGCGAGGAGGGCGACTTGGCCAGCACACCGAGGGCGGCGGCAGATTCCTATTTCTATCCACGCCCTCCGCGAGGAGGGCGACGTTGCCCGCTGCGGCGATTCGGTCGGTAATCGACGATTTCTATCCACGCCCTCCGCGAGGAGGGCGACTTCTTCGGAATGCTCAAGAACCACTGAAAGGAGGTATTTCTATCCACGCCCTCCGCGAGGAGGGCGACGGTCCAATCCGCGTTGGTAATCTGAGTGATATAGAAATTTCTATCCACGCCCTCCGCGAGGAGGGCGACCTTCCGGACGGAAATGTGACGGACTATCTGCTTTCCATTTCTATCCACGCCCTCCGCGAGGAGGGCGACGCTCGCTCGGAGTTTCGACTCTGTATTACGCTGAGATTTCTATCCACGCCCTCCGCGAGGAGGGCGACCGTACCGCTCATGGTATTTCAAACGCCGCATACAGATTTCTATCCACGCCCTCCGCGAGGAGGGCGACAGGAGCCGATGAAGGCATCCGTCAGGCACAGGCTATTTCTATCCACGCCCTCCGCGAGGAGGGCGACGTGACGGATTCGGCCAGATCGCCGATGATACTGTCATTTCTATCCACGCCCTCCGCGAGGAGGGCGACAGGCTGAGCAGAATGGCTGCATCGTCCTCACCATATTTCTATCCACGCCCTCCGCGAGGAGGGCGACCGACCACATGGACGACGAGACCGAGGCATCGAAAATTTCTATCCACGCCCTCCGCGAGGAGGGCGACCTCGTTCGCTTATGCCGGAAAGCTCCTGTTCCCAATTTCTATCCACGCCCTCCGCGAGGAGGGCGACAGTCTAATACCGCCGAGGACATTGCCGAGATGGAATTTCTATCCACGCCCTCCGCGAGGAGGGCGACAGAAGGTCTATGACCTCACCGGGTATTCCGTTGAATTTCTATCCACGCCCTCCGCGAGGAGGGCGACCGCACCGAAGACTTCCAGTCTGGTTGGTGCTTTGTCATTTCTATCCACGCCCTCCGCGAGGAGGGCGACTTCGATTGCTTTCATCAAGTTGGATATGGCCTGCTATTTCTATCCACGCCCTCCGCGAGGAGGGCGACCAGCCCCGCAGCTATGACGAGATCCTGAACGACCTATTTCTATCCACGCCCTCCGCGAGGAGGGCGACTTTTTCCCCAAACGTGCTGCAAGCTCATCGACTATTTCTATCCACGCCCTCCGCGAGGAGGGCGACATGTCCGGCTCTATGAAACCCGGAAGGAAAACGATTTCTATCCACGCCCTCCGCGAGGAGGGCGACCGACGACGTGAGTGTTGAAGACGCTGCACAGATATTTCTATCCACGCCCTCCGCGAGGAGGGCGACACCGCCGAATAGTTCTCGATGCCCTTGCACATGCCGACCATTTCTATCCACGCCCTCCGCGAGGAGGGCGACAGCACCGTGAGCGGGGCAAGAAGCGGTTCTTCGGGCTATTTCTATCCACGCCCTCCGCGAGGAGGGCGACGGAGCGATTCAACGCTCAGCGCTTCGGCATCTGCGATTTCTATCCACGCCCTCCGCGAGGAGGGCGACCGCAGTCGGTGTATCACGCTCTGCTATGTGGAGGATTTCTATCCACGCCCTCCGCGAGGAGGGCGACCCACAGCGGGAACAGCGGCTCTATCGCAACTGGCTATTTCTATCCACGCCCTCCGCGAGGAGGGCGACTCGAAGATGATATTTTGCGGGACGTCGCCCGAAATTTCTATCCACGCCCTCCGCGAGGAGGGCGACCGCCGACAAGCTGGGCGTAGACACCGAAGATCTTGACATTTCTATCCACGCCCTCCGCGAGGAGGGCGACTGAGCAAGGCACTGTTCGAGATAAGCGATGGAGGAATTTCTATCCACGCCCTCCGCGAGGAGGGCGACGTACGAGCTGCGCCGCGAGAACCAGCAATACAAGCGATTTCTATCCACGCCCTCCGCGAGGAGGGCGACCCGACAAGACTCTCGGCAAAAGCTGGGGCACACTATTTCTATCCACGCCCTCCGCGAGGAGGGCGACGGTGGAATCCTGTTCCGGCCAGTCATGGCCGCAGATGATTTCTATCCACGCCCTCCGCGAGGAGGGCGACAACACATTATGATTATTACCGGCATGGCAGAATATATTTCTATCCACGCCCTCCGCGAGGAGGGCGACAAATAAAGGCTTTTTCAAAAATATTATACTCATTATTTCTATCCACGCCCTCCGCGAGGAGGGCGACTTTCTGCGGCTTCGTGTTCCGACGTAAAAATCCATTATTTCTATCCACGCCCTCCGCGAGGAGGGCGACACTGTCTTTATTATACACCCATTGAGTGCAAAAATATTTCTATCCACGCCCTCCGCGAGGAGGGCGACGTGGACCGGCCAGAACCCAGCGGAAACGATTTTTTATTTCTATCCACGCCCTCCGCGAGGAGGGCGACCCATCAAATTTGATTCCACAAATTTTACAGGTTCATTTCTATCCACGCCCTCCGCGAGGAGGGCGACCGTCAACGACCCGAATGTAACACGATATTGGCAGATTTCTATCCACGCCCTCCGCGAGGAGGGCGACGCACTGTTCGGCGTCGCGGAGGACGTGATGGACCTATTTCTATCCACGCCCTCCGCGAGGAGGGCGACGTTACGAAAAGAAGTTTTGGGAAAATGTCAGAAAAATTTCTATCCACGCCCTCCGCGAGGAGGGCGACGAACCAGCGCCATAACCAAAAATCAAGCCGACAAATTTCTATCCACGCCCTCCGCGAGGAGGGCGACCTTGATCTCGCGGGCTTTCGGACCCTTGACCGGGATTTCTATCCACGCCCTCCGCGAGGAGGGCGACCGCCGGAACCATCGCCCGCACCGCCGTCCTCGCATTTCTATCCACGCCCTCCGCGAGGAGGGCGACAAAACAACCGGAAGCAAAAAAGATATTTTAGAAAACATTTCTATCCACGCCCTCCGCGAGGAGGGCGACGCCGTTCTGACCCTCTTGGGGGGGGGTAACTTGTATTTCTATCCACGCCCTCCGCGAGGAGGGCGACTATGCAGGGCTTGAACCTGATTCAGGGCAAAAACATTTCTATCCACGCCCTCCGCGAGGAGGGCGACTGCCGTTCTGACCCTCTTGGGGGGGGGGTAACTTGTATTTCTATCCACGCCCTCCGCGAGGAGGGCGACTATGC
>ERZ772879.1863-NODE-1863-length-13667-cov-3.562445_pt1 | contig 13667 bp, 11 predicted proteins | sample MGYA00580582_ERZ772879 | MGnify/ENA primary metagenome ERZ772879 (study PRJEB29015, sample SAMEA2737682) | human gut metagenome | biome: human gut; feature: human-associated habitat; material: faeces | place: China | collected 2012 ... | reverse complement strand
AGATGGGTTTCTTTCTTTTATTTGTATAGCAACATAAACGGCATCAAATTCTATTAGGCAATCACAGAATTCTAATTCTTGCGATCCATCCTTAACATAGATATCCGTGTAGATGTACTGAGGTAAGAAGAATTTCTTTGAGATTAAACTGGTTATTTGTTCTGATTTCATCATAGCGTCCCTTTATTACTGCGGCAATACACCCGCTGCGATTTTCGAGGTTACTTGATGCATTAAATTATTGATCATATCATTTTTCGCCTCGACAAAGGTCAAATTCTGATTAGATGTTAATGCATTTTGAATGTGAACGATATATTTTCGTCCAATATCTCTTATCAAATTACGAAGTTCGTCTAATGAATTTCTTGTAATATTAGTAGTAATACCATCATGAACGGCATCACTACGATCTACATAAATACTTTTTACCTTCGCATAAATGTTTTGAATATCCAAATCAGAATTACCAAGCAAAAGGGCAATTCTTTTTGCCAACATTTCTTTTTTGTTTCCTCTTCTTTGTTCTTTCTCGTATTCCGTCGCTACTGCTTCCAATGCAGCCACCACACTCATTCCTGTCCCCAGAAATAAGATCAGATGTTCTATGATCTGTGGATACTCCACCATAGATTGTTCCAATGTCTGTATTCTTTGTTCCTTATATTTTTCATTTTCGTGATACCAGAAAAATATGATCACTGCAATCCCAAGAAATAAAATTGCAGGAATCTGACTTTCATTTTCCGCAGGTAAAAGTCTGCCCTGCCGGATCACATCTGGAAGATAAAACTGCTCCTTCGTAATATGTTTTTCTTCCAATTTCTTAAGATCCGCAATGATCTTTTGTTTTTCTGATACCTTTTTCCCTGAATTTCCAGGAACTACACAGACAGGAATCTTTAAGATCCTTACTTCTCCTTGACATTCCATCCTTGCATCAAGATTCAACAGATAGTCTTTTTTGACATTCTTCGAAAACACATTGCCTTCTTCATCGATGACTGTAGGATCATCACTCTGCCATTGTACCGCAATATTTTCCCCAGGTATTTTTACTGGCATTTCAAGATTTCGTTCCACTTCATTTAATGATTTATTTTTCGCCACAAGATGTTTCCTTAAATAAGCTTCTCCTCTGTCAAATGCCTGCGTGATCTGGGCTTTTGTATATCCTTTTGGATGAATCTCCAAGGTGTAAATATCATCATCGCTTTTTGTTTTAATACGAATCTGTTGCTCTGTAACTTCGCCGCCCGTTTCATCTCTTGTGATCAGAATTCTACGGTCCTGACTGAAATAAAAGATTATGGTCAGAAAAAGAACGATAAGAAAAATAATAGTCGCCACGCTTATGATCTTCACCTGTTCATACAGACTCTTCCTTACTTTCTCATCTAATTGTTTCTTTGTTCCTATGAAACAGGATCCTATCTCTGCTTTTCTTTTTTCTTTGAGTTCTTCTGGAAGTTTTTCCACGATCTTATTAATCCATTGAAACTTAAATTTCAATCTCAGTCACCCTCTCTGCCCATATATCTGCGATCCACAGACATAAAAGAGAAATCACTGCGACTAAAACTCCGGCAAAACTCTCATACAGTATGTCGAAATATCCAGGATTTGCAATCCTTACATAAAGGAGAATAAAATATGGCATGACAGACATGATCTTTTTCTCCATTTGTTTTGCCGCGATCATCGTGTGAATCTCTTCTTTTGTCTGGATTGCCTGACTTAAATGTTCTATCGTATTTTCCGTGATCTCAATCAGATTCCCACCACTTTTTTTCGCAATTGATATGACCTGTGCAAACTGATAAAATTCTTCCAGACCTACATGTTCCGCCATATCAAAAAGCAGATTATCCACAGGTTCGTTCATTTTGAGCTTGTTTATCAACAATTGAAGTTCTTTTGCCAACAAACTGTGTTCTTCATACATCTCCAGATCATTTTTTGCTGTTTTCAATGCATTTTCAATAGAGTATCCTGCAGATAAACTATTTCCAATAGAAATCATCATTTCACGGAATTCCTTTCGCAGCTTTTCCTTCTCCCGATGCATCTTATGAATTCTTTGTTGTTTCATAAAAACAAACAAATATGGAATCAAAAGAATCGCAAATGCAATTCGGTCAAAAAACAGCCATGCGATCATCACGATATAGCAAATTCCCTTAACCAACTCTTGCTTCTCATATTTCCACAGGCTGATCTCTTGCTTTAAAAGATTCCATAAGTTTCTGATATGCTTCATACTGACCATACTCCTTTAACTTCTTCTGATCACATAATTCTGATCTCATTGTAAGTTCATCATCTTCATTCATCTCAAACAACGGATGTAATGCTACCTGACTCGCCGCCATACCAGTAATCTCTGAAATCTCCATCAGTTTTCGACTTCCGTCAAAGCTTCTTCCAAGATGAATGATCACATCGATTGCAGATGCCATCTGCCCACGGATCGCTTCTACTGGCATATCGACTCCCATCAAGACCATCGTTTCGATTCGCTTAAGCATATCTTTACAGCTGTTCGCATGTCCTGTCGAGATGCTTCCATCGTGACCTGTATTCATTGCATTTAACATAGACAAGGCTTCTTCGCCTCGCACTTCTCCGACGATGATCCGGTCTGGCCGTGAACGTAATGCCGCTTTAATCAGTTCTTTCATATCAACCTGATTTTCCCCCGCTGCATTCGCATTCCTCATCTCTAACCGGACCAGATTATCAATCCCATTAAGTTTCAATTCTGCGGAATCCTCAATTGTTATGATCCTCTCATCTTTCGGGATACAATTTGACATTCCATTGAGCAACGTCGTCTTTCCACTGCCTGTTCCCCCCGAGATAAAAATGTTATAGCGCGCCCTTACAAGAATCTTCAAAAACTTCGCAATTTCTTCCGAAAATGCTTCCCGTTCACAAAGCCATGCTAATGTCATCGGTTCCTTTGCAAACTTTCGGATCGTCATCGTTGCCCCATCGATCGATATCGGCGGCAAAATGATATTTACTCTCGAACCATCGTTAAGTCTCGCATCCACAATTGGATTTCGTTCATTCACCATACGGTTCGCTCCTGATGCAACCTGCTGAATTACCTGATATAATTTTTCATTATCCGAAAAATGCCCAGGATATCGGTGCAGTTTTCCTTGCCGCTCAATAAAAATATTTTTATAGCCATTGATCATGATCTCCGTCACAGAATCATCTTCTAACAGATCTTGCAGAATATCCAATCTTCGAAGAGCATAAAAAACTTCCTGATTCAAGCGAATCTTGTCAGACAAAAGCAACGGATATTCTTCTGATATTTTCATGATCTCTTCCTGAATCACACCTTTTAAATGTTCGTCAGAAATCTCCTGTGAAAAATTCAATTTACTGTTTCATGTATATAGGAAACCGCCTTACCGGGGCTTATGGCATCGGCGTTTTCAAACTACGTCACACATTTAGTAATTATATTATACGGATTTTGGAATGTCAACTGTTTTTTACCCATATTTTGCATTTTTTTGCAAACTGCGAGTCCCGTTTTGCGGGAAATACAGACCACTTATGTCTTTACTCGAAATCCCATTCGGGATACCGGATCTGCACCAGGGTCAGCCCCTCCGGCCTGGCCGTTGCTCCCGCCATTTTTCGATCCTTCGCCGCAAGGATTTCTTTTACTTTCTCCGGCGGATAATCACCCTTTCCAACCTCAAGCAGTGTTCCGGTGATAATCCGCACCATATTGTAGAGAAAACCGTTTCCGGTGATCCGGAAGCGGATCAGATCGTCTTCTTTTTCCAAACTCGTTTCATAGATGGTACGGACCGTGTCGGTCACCTCCGGTTTGGCTGTTGCAAAGCTTTTAAAATCATGCATGCCAACCAGATACGATGCTGCCTGCCGCATCGCATCCACATCCAGCGGGCCGTACCAGAAATAGGAATTCAGTCTCCGCGTCGGATCTGCAAAGGTGCGGTTCAAAATCCTGTATTCATATGTTTTGACTGTTGCGGTAAAACGCGGGTGAAAGTCTGGCGGCACTTCGGATGATCCCTGAATACGGATATCTGCCGGAAGCCGTGTGTTGAGTGCAAATGCGATACGGTCCGCCGGCATTCTCGCATCCGTATCAAATACCGCAACATTGCCGAGAGCATGTACCCCGGCGTCGGTCCGGCTTGCGCCGATGCAGGCCGTTTTCTTCGCAAAAAGATCGGAAAGAGCCTGATTTAATACTTCCTGTACTGTAATGCCGTTTGGCTGCACCTGCCATCCACAATAATTTGTGCCGTCATACGCTACAATCAGCTTAATTCTGCGCATTCTTCTCCTCCGTTTTCGTCAAAGTCAGAGTCCGCACACGCGAAGGCCGATACTGCACACAAGGTATGCCATAAGAACGCCATACGCTGCATAATCGCGCGTCTGATACCGAAGCGGTTTCATCTGTGTTCTTCCCTCTCCTCCATGGTAGCAGCGTGCTTCCATCGCCAGCGCCAGATCATTTGCACGGCGGAATGCTGAAATAAACAGCGGCACCAGAAGCGGCACCATGTTCTTTACTCTCTGGATAATATTTCCGCTCTCAAAATCCGCGCCGCGCGCCATCTGCGCTTTCATAATCTTGTCTGTCTCTTCCAGGAGAATCGGGATAAAACGGAGTGCGATTGACATCATCATGGAAATCTCATGCACCGGCACATGGATTTTTTTCAATGGTCCGAGCAGGCTTTCGAGTGCATCCGTCAGCTGGTTCGGTGTTGTCGTCAGCGTCATCAGCGAAGAGCCGATCATCAGGAAAATCAGACGCACCGACATACGGCATGCCATAGCCACACCCTCACGGGTGATCGTAATTTTCCAGATACGGACGAGCACCTCACCCGGCGTAAATAAGATGTTAAACACCATCGTAATCGCAAGCAGCACAAAAATTGATTTCAGACCCTTCGTGATAAATTTGAACGGTACCTTCGACAGTTTAATCATCACCGCAAGGAATACGGTTCCAAGCAGATAGCCCCAATTGTGGAACAAAAAGAGGGAAACGACATAAACGATCGTTCCTACAAATTTCACACGCGGGTCAAGCCGGTGCAGAATAGAATCTGCCGGGTAATACTGTCCCAGAGTAATATCTCTTAACATACTTCTGCTCCTTTTTTCCCGTTTTTCTTCTGACTTTCCAGTGCCGCAAGAATCGTATCGCGTGCCTCCTCAACCGTCGTCGCCGTTACGTCCACGTCCATGCCGTGTTCCTTTAGCGCATGCATAATATACGTCATCTGCGGCGCCGCAAGACCGATTTTCTCGAGCTCTTTATAGTGAGCGAAGACTTTCTTCGGTGTATCGTCAAACGCCACATGACCGTGGTTCATGACAATAATCCGCTCTACATATTTTGCAATATCCTCCATGCTGTGCGATACGAGCACGACCGAAATGCCGCGCGTCTTATGCAGCAATGCAAGCTGATCGAGGATTTCATCGCGTCCCTTCGGATCAAGGCCTGCAGTCGGCTCGTCAAGCACCAGAAAATCCGGGTTCATGGCAAGCACACCGGCAATCGCAACACGACGTTTCTGACCTCCGGAGAGTTCAAACGGCGATTTTTCATACATTTCCTTTGGAAATCCGACATGATCCAGCGCCTCTTCCGCCCGTTTTCTGCATTCCTCCGGTGAAAGTCCCTGATTTTTCGGTCCGAAGCAGACATCTGTGATCACATCCGTCTCAAAAAGCTGATGCTCCGGGTACTGAAAAACCAGTCCCACATGGCTTCGAAGCTCTCTTAGCGAATATCCTTCTTTCCAGATATCCTCTCCGTTATACAGCACCCGTCCCAATGTCGGGCGGATCAGACCGTTCAAATGCTGCACAAGCGTCGATTTTCCGCTTCCCGTATGGCCGATAATCCCAACAAACTGGCCATTCGGAATTTCAAGATTGATATGCTCCAGGGCGTGCATTTCATATGCCGTTCCCGGGCTGTATGTGTACGTTACATCTTCAAGTTTCAATGACATAATGCATTCACCAGTTCTTCAATGGTCAAAATTCCCTCCGGGAGATCTACACCATTTTTTCTCAATTCATAAGCCAACAGTGTCACTTGGGGTACATCAAGACGGAGTTCTTTTAATTTCTCCACTTCGGAAAAAATCTCCCTTGGCGTCCCCTGCATTACCAGCTTACCGTTGTCCATAACGAACACACGGTCCGCAAAAACAACCTCTTCCATGTAATGCGTAATCAGAATAACCGTAACGCCCTTTTCTTCATTCAGCTTACGCACAGCGCGAAGAACCTCTTTTCGTCCGTTCGGATCCAGCATCGCGGTTGGTTCATCAAGAACAATACATTCCGGCTGCATAGCCATCACTCCTGCAATTGCAACCCTCTGTTTCTGACCTCCCGAGAGCTTATTCGGAGAGTGGGCCCGGTATGAAATCATCCCGGTCGCCGTAAGGCTCTCCTCCACCCGTTTCCAGATTTCATCGGTCGGGACACCCAGATTTTCCGGTCCAAAGCCGACATCCTCTTCCACCACATTTCCGATGATCTGGTTATCCGGGTTCTGGAATACCATACCGGCTTTCTGGCGGATCTTCCAGACATCCTCCTCATCTGTCGTCTTCATATCGTCCACCCACATGGTGCCTTCTGTAGGCACCAGCAGAGCGTTGATATGTTTCGCAAGCGTTGATTTTCCGCTTCCGTTATGCCCGAGCACCGCGATAAACTGTCCCTTCTGGATTTCCAGACTGACGTCCTCGATCGCTTTTGTTACTTCCGGCTCCTGTCCTTCCTCCTCATAACGGAGGTATTCATACCCAAGGCCTGCCGCACGTATCATACCCATGACATTATTCCCCGCTTTCTTCTGCATCCGAGCGGATTTCATCAATCAGATTCCAGATCTCCTCGCGTCCCTGTTTTGTCTCTGCAGAAAACGGAATCACAATCGTATCTTTCTCAACCTCCAGCGTCTCGCGGATCAGCTTGATCTGCTTCTGAAGCTGGCTGCGCTTGATCTTGTCCAGCTTCGTCGCAATGATGATCGGCTGATAGCCGTTTCGAAGAATCCAGTTGTACATGATGCGATCGTTGTTGGACGGTGCATGACGGATATCAATCAGAAGAAATACTGCGTGCAGCATTTTTGACTGATGCAGATAATCCTCGATCAGCTTGCCCCATTTTGCTTTAACCTCCTCGGAGGCTCTCGCAAAACCGTATCCCGGCAAATCCACCAGATACATTTCCTCATTGATGTGGTAGTAGTTGATCGTCTGTGTTTTTCCCGGCTGCGCACTGGTACGCGCCAGTGATTTCCGATTCATCAGGGCATTGATGAGAGAAGATTTTCCAACATTGGATTTTCCCGCAAATGCCACTTCCACCTGACCGGTATCCGGCAGTTTACTGGTGATTCCGCAGACATGCTGCAGCTCTACCTGTTTAATTACCATACTTTTCTTCTCCTGTTTTTTGCATCTTCTGGCCTTACTTCTTTTCCACAAGTGCCAGTTTTAATACCTGTTCCATGCTGCCGACAAATTCGATCTGCAGTCCGTCTGTGATCTCCGCATCCAGTTCTCTTACATCCGGCTCATTTTTCTCCGGAACGAGAACCATATGGATACCGGCTTTCTTTGCCGCCAGCAGCTTCTCTTTTAAGCCACCGATCGGAAGCACACGGCCGCGGAGCGTAATCTCTCCGGTCATCGCAACGTCTGCTTTTACCGGAACCTTTGTGATCGCGGAAACCATCGCCGTCGCCATCGTAATACCGGCAGACGGGCCATCTTTTGGAACGGCTCCCTCCGGAATGTGAATGTGGATGTCGTGTTTCTCGAAAAATTCTTTCGGAATCTCATACTGCTCTGCCACGGAACGAATAAAGCTGATGCCCGCCTGCGCAGACTCCTTCATCACATCGCCGAGCTGGCCGGTCAGCAGAAACTCTCCTTTTCCCGGCATCACATTGACCTCGATCTGCAGCGTATCGCCGCCGACTGCCGTCCAGGCAAGACCGCGCACAATACCAATCTCCGGTTTTTCGTTGGCCGGCTGGAACTCATACCTCTCTTTTCCGAGGAACTCTTCCAGGTTTTTTTTCGTCACAACAACCTCTTTTACCTGTTCCTCGAGAATCTTTCTCGCGCTCTTTCTGCAGATTCTGCCGATCTGGCGCTCCAGGGAGCGGACACCGGCCTCTCTGGTGTAGCCGCTGATCACTTCCATCAGCGCCTCATCCTCGATCACAAGCTGTGCTTCTTTCAGACCGTTCGCCTTCTTCTGCTTCGGAACGAGATGTTCTTTTGCGATATGGAACTTCTCGTTTTCCGTATAGCTTGAAATTTCAATCACTTCCATACGGTCCAGCAGCGGACGCGGAATGTTCTGAATATCATTTGCGGTTGCAATAAAGAGCACCTCCGAAAGGTCGATCGGAAGCTCTACGTAATGATCGGCAAATTTATTATTCTGCTCGGAATCGAGGACCTCAAGAAGTGCGGAAGAGGTATCTCCCTTGTAATCTGCACTTACTTTGTCGATCTCGTCGAGCAGCATCAGCGGATTTTTCACCTTCGCCTGATGGAGTCCCGCCGCAATGCGTCCCGGCATCGCGCCGATGTAGGTTCTTCTGTGGCCGCGGATCTCCGCCTCATCCCGCACACCGCCGAGACAGATGCGGACGTATTTTTTATTCAGGGCTCGCGCCACGCTTCTCGCAATCGAGGTCTTACCGGTTCCCGGAGGGCCTGCCAGGCAGAGAATCGGGCTCTCGCCTTTCTTCGTCAGGGTGCGTACGGCCAAGAATTCGAGGATTCTCTCTTTTACTTTCGAAAGACCGTAGTGATCTTCCTCCAGAATCTCGCGTGCTCTTGCCAGATCTTGATTGTCACGGGATGCCTTATCCCACGGAAGCCCCAGCAGTGTCTCGATATAGCCGCGGATCACGCCTGCCTCGGACGGATTGTTGGCCGAATTTTCCAGACGGTGGATCTCCTCGGAAATCCGCTCTTTTACCTCTTTGGAGGCTTTGAGCTTCTCAAGCTGCTTCTTATAATTTTCAATCTCGGTCCGGGAATTGTCCTCGCCGAGTTCCTCGCGGATGACTTTAAGCTGCTCGCGCAGAATATAATCACGCTGGTTCTTATCGATCCGCTCTTTGATTTTTCCCTGAATCTCCGAACGGATCTCCTGAATCTGAATCTCGTTGGCGATCATGACGCAGAGCGTATCATACCGCTCGGAAAGCTCCACAGCCTCCAGCAGTTTCTGGCGGTTTACGTAGTCGAGGGGCAGATTCATGCAGATCTGGTCCACCAGCTTTCCAACTTCTTCGGTTCCGAGGATCTGGCCTGCCAGTTCCTTGCTGACTTTCTGCGTCTGCTCGCAGTAGACGGCAAACAGCTCTTTTAAGTTGCGCAGCATTGCCTCCTGCTCGATATCGGAAAACTGCATTTCGTCCGAGCCGGTAAACAGCGCCACCTCGGCGCGGAGATACTCGCTCTCCTCTTCCTCGAAGTTCAGCAGTTCTGCGCGTCTTTCTGCTTCTACGAGAATCCGAAGAACATCCTTTGGCATTCTCACAACCTGTTTGATGACCGCAATTGTTCCAATTTTATACACATCAAGCAGACCCGGTACTTCCGTATCCGGGTCTTTCTGTGTAATTAGGAAAATTTTCTGGTCTCCCAGCATCGCCTCCTCGACCGCACGGACCGATTTAGGTCTGCTGATATCAAAATGTACAATCATATCCGGCAGAATCGTCGTTCCACGCAGCGCAATCGCCGGTAATACTTTTGTCACTTCTTCCATTTAAGTTTCCTCCTGCGTTTTTCAGGCGGTTTCCGGTCTTCCGGATCTTCTTCCCATATTCCGCCGTGGAACAGGGGCCGGTTCGCCGTGAATAATCTCCGGCTCCGCCTTCTTTTCTACAGCGTCCTTGGTGATGACGCATTCTTTTGTCGTATTGTCCGACGGGATCTCATACATCAGATCCATCATCGTATCTTCCATGATTGCGCGGAGACCTCTGGCGCCTGTTTTCCGCTCCAGGGATTTCTTTGCAATCGCTTCGAGTGCATCTTCTTTGAAGTCAAGCTGTACGCCGTCCAGCTCAAACAGCTTCTTGTACTGTTTGACCAGAGAATTCTTCGGCTCAACCAGAATCTTCATCAGGGCCGTCTCATCCAGAGAATTTAACGTAACGACAATCGGCACACGTCCGACAAACTCCGGAATCAGGCCGAACTTGGTCAGATCCTGCGGCATGACCTGACGGAGCAGATCTCCGACATTCTCATCTTTTGCATGGCCGATCGGATTGTTGAATCCGATGGATTTCGTATCCTGTCTCGTCTCGATGATCTTCTCGAGTCCTTCGAATGCACCGCCGCAGATAAAGAGGATATTCGTCGTATCAATCTGAATAAACTCCTGATGCGGATGCTTTCTTCCGCCCTGCGGCGGAACGGAAGCTACAGTTCCCTCCAGGATTTTCAGCAGTGCCTGCTGTACACCCTCGCCGGAAACATCTCGTGTGATCGAAGCGTTTTCGGATTTTCTTGTGATTTTATCGATCTCATCGATGTAGATGATGCCGTGCTCAGCGCGCTCGATATCATAGTCTGCTGCCTGAATGAGGCGGAGCAGAATGTTTTCTACGTCCTCGCCGACATAACCTGCCTCGGTGAGCGCCGTTGCGTCTGCAATTGCAAACGGAACGTTGATCAGTTTGGCCAGTGTCTGTGCCAGATACGTTTTTCCGGAACCGGTCGGTCCGAGCATCAGAATGTTGCTCTTCTGCAGTTCGATGTCGGAGGATGCACCGGAAAGCACTCGTTTGTAATGGTTGTAAACAGCAACGGAGAGCACTTTTTTCGCCTCATCCTGTCCGATTACGTAGTCATCCAAAAATGCTTTGATTTCCTTTGGTTTGATCAGGTTGATCTCGTCGGTATCCTGCTCGCCGTACAGATCCTCAAATTCTTCCTGAATGATCTCCGAGCAGATTGCCACGCAGTCATCACAGATGTATGCCCCGTCCGGGCCTGCGATCAGCTTGCGTACCTGGTCTTCTGTCTTTCCGCAGAAAGAGCAGCGGATCTTGGTATCATTCCCTTTTATAGCCATCGTTTTCTTCCTTTCAACATATTACAACTAAACCTTATCGCCGGATAAGGCAAAAGGTGCCACAAAAGCCTCATTGCCGGAACTACGCTTTTGGACACCTTTCCTCTCTTATCGGTTCGTAATTACATTATCAATCAGACCGTATGCTTTTGCTTCCTCTGCGGACATATAGTTGTCACGCTCGGTATCGATCTCAATCTGTTCCAGCGGTTTTCCTGTATTTGCCGCCAGAATTTCATTTAATTTCCGTTTGGTTTTCAGAATCTGTTCTGCAACGATTTTGATCTCGGTTGCCTGACCCTGTGCACCGCCGGATGGCTGATGAATCATGATTTCAGAGTTTGGCAGAGCCATTCTCTTTCCTTTGGTACCGCCGGCAAGAAGGAATGCTCCCATGCTGGCAGCCATACCGATACAGATCGTGGATACATCACATTTGATGTACTGCATCGTATCATAGATAGCAAGTCCTGCGCTTACAGAACCTCCCGGGCTGTTGATATACATGTGGATATCTTTTCCCGGATCTTCAGACTCCAGGAACAGAAGCTGTGCAACGATCAGGTTTGCCGATACGTCAGTGACTTCCTCTCCCAGAAAAATAATACGGTCGTTCAGCAGTCTTGAATAAATATCGTAACTTCTCTCTCCCCTGCTTGTCTGCTCGATGACATAAGGTACAAAACTCATTCAATTGCCTCTCTTTCCGAGGTCTTACGCCTCTTTTGCGCTGTCGGCCATGAGAGTTACTGCTTCCTGAACAGCGAGATCTTTCTTCATCTGCTCTTTCTCATATTCGCCAACGAGCTCTTTGAATTTATCCAGCTCCATTTTGTACATTTCAGCCATTTTAGCCAGCTCTTCGTCCAGCTTCTCATCGCTGATCTGGATGTTCTCTGCTTCTGCAACTTTCTCAAGTACCAGTCTGCTCTCGATTCTCTTAACAGCCTGCGGTTTCATCTGCTCTTTTAAGGAATCAACGGTAGCGCCTGTAAACTGCATGTACTGCTCCATGGACAGACCCTGGGACTGGATTCTTCTTGCGAAATCGTCAACCATGTTCTCTACCTGCGTATCGATCATAGCTTCCGGAATCTCCATTGTTGCGTTCTCTACTGCTTTATCTACGACAGCGTTCTCTTTTTCTGTCTTAGCCTGCTCTTCTTTTTTCTTGGTCAGGTTGTCTTTGATTTCTTTTTTGTACTCATCCAGAGTATCGAACTCGGAAACGTCTTTTGCGAAGTCGTCATCAAGTGCCGGAAGCTCTTTTGCTTCGATTTTGTGGATGGTGCATTTGAATACTGCTGCTTTTCCAGCAAGCTCTTCTGCCTGATAATCCTCTGGGAAAGTAACGTTTACTTCCTTCTCCTCTTCCAGAGCTGCGCCAACGAGCTGCTCTTCGAATCCCGGAATGAAGGAATGGGAGCCAAGGGTCAGCGGATAATCTTTTCCAGCGCCGCCGTCGAACGGAACGCCGTCTACAGAACCTTCGAAGTCAAGTGTAACGGTATCTCCGTCTGCTGCCGGACGATCCTCTACATTGATGGTTCTTGCATTTTTCTCCTGCTCTTTTTTCAGCTCAGCTTCTACTTCTTCATCTGTAACGGTTGTGTCAGCTTTTGCTACTTCCAGACCTTTGTACTCGCCAAGGGTAACTTCCGGTTTTACTGCTACAGTTGCGGTAAAGATGAAAGCTTTGCCTTTTTCGATCTGCTCTACGTTGATCTCCGGACGGGATACGATGTCCAGTTTGCTCTCTTCTGCTGCTTTGGAATACTCTTCCGGAACAAGGCTGTTTACAGCATCCTCATAGAATACTGCCGGGCCATACATTTTTTCTACCATAGCTCTCGGAACTTTTCCTTTACGGAATCCCGGTATGCTGATATTTTTTTTCTGTCTGTTATATGCTTCCTGAAGTGCTTTCTCCAGTTCTTCTGCTGCAACTTCAATGGTAAGCTTTACTGTATTTTTTTCTAACTTTTCCACCTGTACGCTCATTGACAATTTCCTCCTTTATATCTATGTAGTCATTGTATTTTCTTAGAAAAAGGTATACTTCTACTACTTACAGTCATTTTTGGATTATAACACACAGATTTTATAATTGCAAGCAATAATCCCCCCAGAATTATAACCTGGCTTTTCAGGCGCAGGCAACGATAAAAATTATATAAAAGAATCTTTTTTCCTGTTGATTTTTCCTGTTCTCCGTGATAATCTGTTGTTACACTCGAACACATGTTCTTTTTTCAACAGAGGTATCATTTATGGAACTTTATCATACAACACTTTCCTTACAGGAAAAACTGGAAATATTATCCGATGCGGCAAAATACGATGTATCCTGTACTTCCAGCGGTGTAGACCGCCGCGGAAAAAAGGGCTCTCTTGGCAATTCCTGTGCCGCCGGCATCTGCCACAGTTTTGCCGGGGACGGCAGATGTATCTCCCTGCTGAAGATCCTGCTGAGTAACGACTGTATCTATAACTGTCGCTACTGC
>ERZ772879.1852-NODE-1852-length-13714-cov-3.565195_pt1 | contig 13714 bp, 18 predicted proteins | sample MGYA00580582_ERZ772879 | MGnify/ENA primary metagenome ERZ772879 (study PRJEB29015, sample SAMEA2737682) | human gut metagenome | biome: human gut; feature: human-associated habitat; material: faeces | place: China | collected 2012 ... | reverse complement strand
CTTTTTGTATTTTCGGAAAGAATTTACGGCTTATAACAGCGCAAACGCTTATAAAATAAGGAGATATGGGAATAAATGAAATTAGGAATGGTAATTGCCGAACCGCGTTTCATATGTCCCTATAACTCCTTAAAATCTCATAAAACCCGATAACACCGCGGGTTTGAAAAAAATCACTTTAATATATCTTTATACTTCTCTATGCAAGTCAACACCAAAATGGTGTAGTAAATGGTGAAGTAAAGTTTATGAAAAAACGGGAAAAGCGTCTTTGCAATATAGATTGTTCTAAACTTAAAGAATTGATTTAAAACATAAATGCTCTGCAAATTTGAATACTTGCAGAGCATTTATGCTTGGATTGGAATATCAAATAAATGATTTTTAAAAATGTGAGTGAGATTTTAAATTGAGCAGTAATTGTGTTAATTTTTAGGAAAGATTTCCGTTTTTATCACATATTAGCTCTAAATGGCAACTTTTTTCGTCTGTGACTATAAATAGTACTTTTGATTGAAATGTAGCATCACCGATAGCTTTATTGGAAGTTTTACTTGTAGAGGCGCTTTTAAGACTCCAACTATCGTTAATAATTTTTTTGGAGTAATTTGAGGAAGTGCATGTTGAACTTTTGCCAGAATCAACCTTGAAACTGCCATTAAGCGTAAATGTCCATAATACATCCCCATTTTTGTTTCTCATTGTATAAACTTTTGAACCACTTTTTGTATATGCTGTTGTATATAATATGGGAACAAAATTTTCATAAATCGAAACTGTTGCAAAATACCCTTGCCCTAAATATTGAGTTTCTTCATTTACTAAAACTAAATTATTAGCATCTGCATTGGCAATAATACCAATAGAACTGATTAAAATAATACTTGATATAAAAATTGATAATACTTTTTTCATTTAACTTTCTCCATTCTCAATTGCACCATTTATCAATGATACATCGTAATAATAAGCCGCATCGCGGTTGTAGTTATGTAATATCATAATCATAACTGCAGCTGTAAAAATCATTATTAATATCAATAAGCATATAATTACTGAAGAAAAAAATTTTTTTCGCCTTAATTGCTTGTTATAATTTATACCCATATTTACGGCAAATTCTTCAGCAATTTTTTCTGGTGTTCCGAAATGTTCGACTATTTCAGAAAATGTCACTTTAGGGTTTTCCTCAATATATACTTCCACATTACATTTGAAATCATAAATAATTTTCTTTCTTATTTTCCTTTTACATAGTAAGGATTTCTGAATTTTTTTGTAGTAGTTATTCAATCTTTTTTTAGGGATTACAATGGTTTCCATTTAAAAACTCCTCCAAATCTCCATATCCCAAAGCAAAGAAAATACCGCGGTTTAGCGAAAGATATTCTTTTGTTATATCCTTGAGATATTCTTTACCAATTAATTCTATATGATAATAAACTCTAGTACGCCTCCTTCCAACCAATTCAGAACGATCTGAAATATATCCTTTATCAACCATTCTGTAGAGTGGAGGATATAATGAACCCTCTTGCAAGACAAAAAGGCCATGACTTTTTTCTTCCAACTGTTGACACAACTGATAGCCGTACATATCTTCTTTTGCCAACAGAGTGAGTATCATTATTTCAATAGTCCCCCGCTTTAAACCCTCGGAAACGCTCATCTTTATCACCTTCTTACTACATTTTTTTAATTGTATCATAATACTTTATTATTGTAAATACTTTATATCATAAAATATTGTTGACAAAATTGAATGTATGTGTTACGGTATAAATGGGAAATAAATATTTTGGTGAGGAGGTGCTTCCGATGCAGTAAAAAATTATAATATGTATCTAAATGTTAAAGAAAAGACGAATAAAGTGAGGTAAAGAAATGAAAAAAATATTAGTATGCTTAATGGTTATGATATTATTAGTTGTGCCCTCTTTCACAGTATTTGCGCAAGAGGAATCTAAAACTTTTTTCGACAGAAAAACATTTGTCGGAATAACATCAGAAAATTCACAACAAACAGCACTCCTCAATGACTCTATTCCTATTTTCAAAAACACAATTCTGACAATAAATCGTTTAAATATTGGCAAAACCGTTGCTGTTGATTGTTCGATTTTGACAGAAGATGGTGAGAAAAATTTGCGACTTATTGGTAATATGTATATTAGTCGCAAACAAGATCAAGGTATTGAGGCATATGTTGGAGAAGTAATCGATAAAGAAAACAATTTTATTGTTCGTTACTTTGAAGTGAAAAATGACGAAAATTATGATTTATTAAAATATTCTGATACCTTTCTAAATAAACGCTCCATGACTTTCGACTTACAAAGGAATGGTGTTAATTATTATTTTGAAATTGATTTAGATGATTTAGGTGTGATATTTGATAGTAATAATATTACAGACTTGGCTCCTGAAAATATTGATTTTTATAATGTATATGTTAATAAAGAAAAATCAATAGCACCATGCACTATTCCTTATAATCCAGAAATCATTCCGATAATGAGGACAAGAAGTACAGCTGAATATATGCAAATAGGAGAAATGTGGTATCATAAACAGGTAGTGAATAGTTGGTTTAGTAGTAATACTTACGAATACTATGCTCTCGGAGGAACAGAAGGCCATATTGTAGATGTTGGTACATCCGGAAGTTCTAACTGGACATCGGCTTTAAAGTTTTGGGGACATGTACGAAAAGACGGTGAAGTAATCAATAATCAAACAAATTACTTTAATATTAAAGCTGGTGTTAATGTCAACTCAAGTGGTCAAGCAACTTCTGCTGGAGACAAAATAGAGTTTCGGTTATATACAGGATCGAATTCTATTTTTACTTCCGGAAGATTTGATGGTACTTGCAAAATTAATGGTTCAGAAAAAAATAATAATAGTGCAAAATTTGATTTGGTGATTAGTTTAGCTTCTTCAGTAGCAAACTATGTAGATCCTTTTGTTGCTGGTGCAACAAAAGTAGCGTCACTTGCATCTAAGATTTTTCAAGCCACAAGTACTACAAGTAATTACAAATTGGGTTCGACATTCATAACAGCCACAAACAGTGCAAATAAATATGTTGCTGGAAACAAATTTGAAAGTTGCGTTTCTTTGGACAAAAACGAGCATGAAATTATATTTACAGGATTGGTAAGCACAATTAGTTCAAGCAGAGCTAAAAATCAATCAACTAATTGTGTGGTTCAGTGGAAATACAATATGTGTAACGGAAATAGAATTTTAAAATCCGAAACAGTAACAGCAAATGTGAATTATATTGCAAATATGACATGAAGCATATTTTAAATATAAGAAGCAAATTTGTAACTGCCATATTTTTAGCATCTATAATTTTAGTTATAGGTTTATTTATTGGCAGCATAGTAAAAAAACAGCGACAAAAAGATTTATATAATAAAGCATTTATAAGGCTTTTTGTTACAGAACGGAATGAAGTGTTATTGTTATATGAAGCAATTGACAGTCTGATTGCTTCGCCCGATAAAGAACACTATGATAAGGCACTAAGTGTTGCTGTAAAAACCGAGGAAGTCTGCTGCGGAACTTATATGGAATTATCCAGATTGACACCAACATATGGCGCAGAACTAGTGTACTACGCAACATTTTATCGAGATATAAAGTATGCTTTGAAATCTCGAAATATGGAAATACTAAACCATATTCACAATCTTCTCAATGATATTATAAAGCTTTATGATGATAGCTCCAATCCGGAAAATTACTCAAATGAATTTGAGGCGATGGGTCGCTTTTATAAGTCGCTGTCATTATTAAATGAAGAAATGATGCAATTATGTTAAAATACAGCCTGTAACCTTAATTTTTTGTCACAAAATCTGATTTAAACATATCGGATTAAGAGCCATTTATAGGACAGGGGTGCGGCATAAGTTTTCCGTCCCCTGTCTCTTATTGAAAAAAATATAAATAAATTAAATTTTGGGGTTTACATTTAACACCTTTTATTCTTTCTTATTGATGGTGATGGATGATTATTCACCATCATACATTACATATTAAGGAAGAATAATTATGAAAACTCCCACCCATGCAACATTGTTATTAGGAAAAAACCAAACATACACAATCGACAAGATACACTTTGCAACCAAGCAGGTTACATTACAAGAAAAGTCGAAAGTGTATAATACAGTTTCGGCAAAGGATGTAATTTTTGACTTTTCATCTTTTACGGAAGCAGAAATTAAAAAATTTAAAAAAGCGTTAAACGAATAATTTACAAAAAATTTTTTTATGCTATAATTAGTATAGAATATATTTGGGAAGTGATAATAGTTATGGGTCATAAAGTATTTATTTCTTATAAATATGCAGATACTAATGTAAAGAACATATCTGGGAATTATTATCCATCGGATACTGTTCGAAATTATGTTGATAAGTTAGAAGACTATATTTCAGATACTTCTGACCATATTTACAAAGGGGAAGAAGACGGTGAGGATTTATCGCACTTATCCGATGAAACAATTTGGGAAAAGCTTAAAAATCGAATTTACGACAGTACATTAACCATAGTTATAATTTCCGCTGGAATGAAAGAACAAAAAGTGGATAAAGAACAATGGATACCTTGGGAAATATCTTATTCGCTCAAAGAAATATCAAGAACAGATAAAAACGGGAACGCTATAACCAGTAGCAGTAATGCATTATTAGCAATTATACTACCAGATTCAAATGGTTCATATAATTATTATACATATAATAAAGACTGTTGTGATTCTGGATGCCGTTTTTTAAAGACTAATCATTTATTCAGCATAATGCGAAAAAACATGTTTAATATTAAAGACCCTAAAACCAATAAGTGTGATGATGGATCTTTGGTGTATTACGGCGATTGCTCATATATAAATTCTGTTAAATGGGATGATTTTATTATAAATCCTGAGAGTTATATAGAAAATGCCTATAAAACTAAAGATAATATTGAATTATATAATATTTGTAAAGAGGTGTAAAAATCTGTTTAATAAGCAGATTGTTAAATGAAAAATGTATTTCCTTATGGCCATTTTTTAAAGTATAAAGGTGTCTTATCACATTCAATACAAATTGCTGAAAGCCGTCGAATCGAATATTCTAAAAATAATAAAATCACAGTATTTATATCGCATAAACATGATGATCTTAATGATTTGGCTGCTTTGATTGATTTTTTAGAAACAAGATATAATGTCGAGTCCTACATAGATAGTGACGACCCACAAATGCCACAAACACCAAATGAGGAAACAGCTAAACAAATAAAACACAAGATAAAATCTTGCAATAAATTTTTACTTTTAGCTACAGATAAAGCCATTCAATCAAAATGGTGCAACTGGGAGCTTGGCTTTGGTGATGCACAAAAATTCGAAAAAAATAATATTGCATTAATACCAATGAGTAATAATGAATCTTCATATATAGGCAATGAATACTTGAAAATATATCCACACATCGTGGAATGCACAAAAGATGATATGCTATCATTAGGACTCTCCGCCGAACCAGGCTATTATGTAAAACACAAAACTAACGATGAATGGTTTATAACGCCATTATCCATATGGTTAGAAAAGTAAAGGGGTAACATATGACAGACTTTGATAAAATGAATAGAAAAATAAAGCACTTAGAATTTATCCAATCAAACATTTCTCGTATGAACCAATGTTCTTTTAAAATGAAAGGCTGGATGATAACAATCGATTCCGCTCTTTTGGCTTTATTTGCGGCTTCGATTGATAAAAACACCGGCTCTGGAAATACAATATACTTATTTGTCGCGGCAATTCCTATTATTATTTTTTGGATTTTAGATTCCTATTATTTACAACAAGAGCGTAAATTCAGAGGACTCTATAACGATATAGTTGAGGATCTAAATGAAGATAAAATCAAAGAGTTCTCAATGCCTTTAGAAAAATACGAAGGTTGTAAATATTGTATTATTAATATAATGTTTTCTATAACAGAATGGCCGGTATATCTTTTAATGGGTATAGCATTAATAATAGTGGGATTACTGCTCAAATAATTTAAACTCTTTATAAAGCAATAATTCGTGATATATAGCAATAACATCAAGTAAAAAAACAAAAGATTTTTATTTACAAATTATTCACTTGACATTAATGGTAAGCGGCGTTAAAATGAAATTAGTAAAATTTGCACGGTTTCTTGCTTGCGGTGGGTTAGTACCGCAAATAAAAAGACCGTGAACCACACTTTTTGCTCACCGCTTTCGACCTACCCGACGCCTTTAGGACGGACAAAGTGCGAACTTCGGGAGTTATAGGCTAAGGGTGCAAGGTTTGATGTGAAATAATGCGGCGTGTCCGCAATGATTTTGATTTGAGTAATGAGTCCGTTTATGTTTTTTCATGCCTAGTAATGGAAAGTAGCCGAGACAGGCCCAGGCGAAATCCATCGTTCTGCACAACCCGCAGAACAAGGAAAATCCCGCCTGTCTTGCTGTCGGACATGCTTTAGCGTGATCGGGACTGACGGCAATACCAAATGACCATTTACAACCCGTGTATAGGGGCAGTCTGCCCTGACGGTTAAAGCTCATACGTGAGTCCATAAGAGAAAAAGGTGGAAGAGTACAGCATTATTGTTGTACTCTTTTCACTACCAAGAGAAAACTTGTTGTTTTTGCTCCCGGAGGCGGAAAGTCAACCTATAAACTTTTCGCCCTTTTTAAGAAGGAGGTGGTGCCATGGTTAATACACTGTATTTCTGTATCCATAGCATTTGGGCATATTTTAAACTTGTCTCCGCCTCCGAGTGCAGAATAATCGGTTAACCGAAAATCGGGGTTGTCTTATTGACAATTAACCCGCAAAACAACAACTACAACAAAGAAGTAAACAGTTTTTCAGACTCCGTTAAAAAGTATCTGAAGATCAAAAAAATGACACAAGCTGATTTAATCAGAAAGAGTATGTTAACAAGAACTACCGTAAGCCGTATATGCCGTAACAGCAACGATAAAGGCAGTACATATCAGCCTACAGATCGCATTGTTATGAGCGTTTGTGTGGCTTTAGGGTTAGATTCAAAAGAAACAAAAGAATTGTTCAGTCTCGCATTCCCCTATTTGAAATGCTGGGATAAAATAATAGCCGAGAAAATGAACATCGATCAAGCAAACAGCTTCCTTTATGACGAGGGATTACCTCTGTTGGGAAGCCCCATAGACGAGTAAAATTTGTATGCCGTCCTGCTTTTTGCAGGGCGGTCTTTTTTTGTTTCGCCGGGGAAGCAAAACGCACCTGTTAAATCTGTTACAATGCAATCAGGTTAAGGGTGCGCGCCAAACCTGAATAAAATTAAAAAGGAGAAACAAAAAATGTTAAACATTCGTGATTTGAAAATTGATCCTGCGTCTCTCGGCGCAAAAAAGCTGTTGGTGGATATTGTCCCGACATATGAGTATAAGGACGGACACCGCACGGAAACCGTTACCGGATACCGATATATTGTCGCTTTACCGGATTTAAGCCTTGAAAAGCTCGGCGTGAAAATTGACGGGAAACAGCTTATGGAAAAGCCGGACGGTTATGCGGAGGTTGAATTCAGCGGACTTGAAGTGTCGGCATACGAAAGCCAGGGAAAAACACAAATCAGCGCAAAGGCTACAGGTATTTCATTGGTTAATAAAAAGCCATAATGCTGTGCGGCGCTGTAATGCCGACAGGGGAACAGAATATTTTTGCCTTAGTAAAAATATTCCCCGGCGGCAGCGCAGCGCCGCACTTCCATAAGGGCAAGTATTACCCTTATGGAAGCATAAGTAGCAGTAGCAATGAAAGGAGGAATTTCATATGGCTTCTAATCCGCAATCACGCAAATGGACGCTTACAATCAATAATCCGCAGGACTGCGGGCTTGACCGTGACGGTATTCGCAAAATTTTAAATCTGTTTTGTCCGGATTATTACTGTTTGGCGGACGAAACGGCAACAACAGGAACATTTCATACCCATATTTTCATTTATTCTAAATCCCCTATTCGCTTTTCAACTGTTAAAAACCGTTTTCCAACCGCACACATAGAAAAGGCATTCGGCAGCGCAAAGGAAAACCGCGACTATATACGCAAAGAGGGCAAATGGGCGGACGATAAAAAGAGTGAAACCTCACACAAGGGCAGCTTTTACGAATTCGGAAATATACCGAATGAATGTGAGGAGCGCGACCCGAAAATGTATAAGCTGCTTTGCAATGTAAAGGACGGCTTATCAACGACAGAAATAATAGACGAAACGCCCTCTTTTGCCTTTAAGCTAAAGGATATAGATATTTTGCGCGAGGCATATCTTTCGGAGCGCTACCGTTCCGAAAACAGAGAGCTTACCGTTACATATCTGTTCGGAGCGTCGGGCACGGGAAAAACAAGCGGCATATATAAAAAGCACCCCGCAAGCGAAATATGCAGAATTACCGATTACAACGGGAAAAACGGTGTACGGTTTGATTCGTACCACGGTCAGGATATATTGGTTTTTGAAGAATTTAATTCTCAAATACCGATAGAAACAATGCTTAATTATCTTGACATATATCCGCTTACACTACCGGCACGGTATTCCGACCGCACCGCGTGTTATACAAAGGTGTATATAACCTCTAACCTGCCCTTAAACGAGCAGTATATTGATGTCAAGCACAATCACCCCGAAACATGGAAAGCGTTTATACGCCGTATTCACCGCGTTTTCTTTTATAAAACCAGCGGGAAGACAGAAGAAATTTATTTCAAGTGAGGAGGGTTTCTATGACTGATAATGATAAGGAGCGACTGAAAAAGCAGACGCAAAAGCGGTATTTATTGCTGCGCATTAAAAACGGATATGATTTTGTAAGAGAAAATAAATCGGGGAGATATATTATTTTGGCGGTTTATGCCGCAGTTATAATATTTTGGCTTTTCTGCAAAAGTTACTTTGATATTGAAAAAACAGACCTTATCTCCCCTGCATTTATCGCCTTGCTAAAGCTTTTCTTTCCCTTAATGATTATTGCCGTCGCACCTGCCGTGCTTATACTGCTCGGAACTCCTGCCGGCAGCGAAACCGTTTCAAACGGGTTAAAACGAATCGGGTTTACAAACAGCGCCGGAGAAATACCTATGCTTATTTCAAAGGAAACGGACGAAAAAGACAGTTCGGTAACCGTATATCGGTTTTACGGCGTAGGTATACCGCTTAAAGAATGGGAAGACAAACGGCAAAAAATAGAGGCGGCGCTCAATTTGAATATAGTAAATCTGAAAGAGGGCAGCAATAAACAGGAAATTATGCTTTATGCGGTTCAGGCGGATACTTCCCTTTTAAAGCGTATTGTGTGGAACGACAATTATCTTGCAGGCAGTAATTCCGTGCTCATGCTCGGTAAAAGCCTTTTGGGTACGGTCACGGTGGATCTGAAAAAAATACCGCACATTTTAACTCGGCGGCTCGACAGGCAGCGGTAAAAGCGTTCTGTTAAAGCTATTGCTTATGCAGGCATTAAAGAAAAATATGTCGGTCAGCATAGCGGATTTTAAGGGCGGAGTGGATTTCCCTTCCGTTTGGCAGGACAACTGCAAAATGTGTTTTGATGAAAATGAGCTTATAACGCTGCTGACCGGGCTTGCAGATGAATTGCAGCGGCGAAAAGTCTTACTGCGTGAAAATAATTGCCGAAACATAGACGAATACTGCCGAGAAACAGGAAAAGAACTGAAACGCTGTATATTTGCCTGTGATGAAATTGCCGAGGTACTCGATAAAACCGGACTTACAAAAGAACAGAAAGAGCGGGTAAGCTTAATAGAAAGTAAGCTATCCGTAATAGCCAGACAGGGGCGGGCGTTCGGTATTCATCTGATACTTGCAACGCAAAGACCTGACGCCGCCGTTCTTTCGGGGCAGATACGAAACAATATTGATTGCCGCATTTGCGGCAGGGCCGATAACATACTGTCGCAGATTATACTCGACAGTACCGCTGCGGCAGAACAAATACCCAAAGACACCGCAGGCAGATTTATCTTATACGACGGTACGGTTTTCCAGGCATATTATTTTGAAGATTGACGGAAAGGAGTGTGTTTGAATGCAACAAAACAATGTAGGCATACCGCTTAATTTAAAGCTTACAATGACCGTAAAGGAAGCCGCAGAATACAGCAATATAGGTATTAACCGCATTGACCGTATGCTGCGGAGTCCGAATTGTCCGTTCGTGTTATATGTAGGAACAAAAAAGCTTGTTAAACGCAAGGAATTTGAGCAATTCATCAGCAATAAATTAACAATTTAATACGGTCATATTAATTTTATATGTTTTATATTGAAAAAACAGGGCTGATGCATTATAATATAATAGTTGCATTGGCTCTTTTTCTCGTTTGTAGAAAGGAGTTTTAAAATGGGTAAAAACCTTAAAGGAAAAGAAATAGGAAAAGGTATTTGCCAAAGAAAGGACGGATTATATACCGCAAGATTTGTTGACAGAACAGGTAAAAGGCACGAAAAATGTTTTTCGCTTCTTCCGGAAGCTCGCAACTGGTTAGAGGATTCAAAATATGCAGATAAGCACGGCAATATTTTTGCCCCGTCAAGTATGACAGTTGATGAATGGTTTGAATATTGGATAAATAATATTGTGGGTGATTTAGCCCCAAACACCGTAAGAAATTACCGCGAACGGTATAAATTCAATATACAGCCCGTTATCGGCAAAATGCTTTTAGCCGATGTTAAGCCTATGCACTGCAAATTGGTATTAAACAAAATGGACAGCGATTACGCAGGCTCAACAATAAGGCAAACCTATATTTGTATGGGAACTATGCTTAAATCCGCATTGATGAACGATATAATTGAAAAGCACCCTATGAACGGCGTAAGGTACACCAAACCTGTACGGGAAGTAAACGATATTAAATATCTTACAGTAAGCGAACAGCGGAAATTTTTAGAAGCCGCAAAACGCTCTCACAATTATGCGCAATATTCGCTTATTCTCGAAACAGGACTTCGCACGGGCGAATTGATCGGTCTGACATGGGACGCTATCGATTGGAAAAAGCGGACTTTAACCGTTAATAAAACTTTAGAATACAGGCACGGTCAAGGCTGTTGGAGAGCAGGACCGCCGAAAACACCGCAAAGCTACCGTACTATTCCGTTAACCGATAAAGCTTACGAAATTCTAAAGGATATTTACAAGACTGCAAAAACTCGCAAAACCTCCGAAACGCTTTCGCAGACATTGGAGTTTATTGACAGGCATACCGGGGCGAAATCTTTTCTTGAAATGAAAGACCTTGTATTTATAAATTGGAGAACGGGCGAACCCACAAAAAACAGCTCGTATGACACACATCTGTACAAATTGTGCGACGAAGCAGGCATTAAACGCTTTTGTATGCACGCTTTACGCCATACATACGCAACACGGGCGATAGAAAGCGGTATGCAGCCGAAGGTTTTACAAAGGCTTTTGGGACATTCAAGTCTTCAAATGACTATGGACAGATATGTGCATGTGACCGAGGATTCTTTTGTAAACGCCGTTCATCAATTTGAAAGCTATTCATTTCTGCAAAATGGTGTAGAAATGGTGTAGTTGGGCAAATAAAAACGCCCCAAACACTAATAAAATAAGGAGATATGGGAATAAATGAAATTAGGAATGGTAGGGCTGCCGAATGTAGGCAAATCAACCCTTTTCAACGCAATAACAAACGCGGGGGCGCAGTCGGCGAATTACCCCTTTTGCACAATAGAGCCGAATGTGGGAATGGTGAGCGTGCCGGACGGCCGGCTTGAAAAATTAGCGGAGATATACAACCCGGACAAGTTCACCCCTGCGGTCATTGAATTTGTGGATATTGCGGGGCTTGTAAAGGGTGCTTCAAAGGGCGAGGGGCTTGGCAATAAGTTCCTTTCCAACATACGCGAGGTGGACGCGATAGTTCACGTTGTGCGCTGCTTTGAAAGCGACGATATTATTCACGTAGAAGGCTCGGTTGACCCTGCGCGCGATATTGAAACTATAAACTTGGAGCTTATTTTTTCGGATATTGAAATGGCGCAGCGCCGCCTTGATAAAACCGCAAAGGCGCTTAAGGGTGATAAATCGCTGCAGGGCGAGGTTGATTTCTTAAAAAGGCTTATAGCCCACCTTGAAAACGGGTTACCCGCCCGCTCGGTTGAAATTAACGACGAAACCGAGCAAAACGTGCTTGACACCACGGCGCTGCTTTCGGCAAAGCCCGTAATTTACGCCTGCAATATGAGCGAGGAGGACTTTACCTCGGGCATAGAGTCAAACAAAAACTACAACGCGGTAAAGGAAATTGCCGAGCGCGAAAAGGCGGAAATTCTGCCGATATGCGCATCTCTGGAGGCTGAAATTTCGGGGCTTTCGGATGAAGAAAAGGTTATGTTCCTTGAAGAATTGGGGCTTGAGCGCTCGGGGCTTGACCGTATGATTCAAAAATGCTACCACCTTTTGGGGCTTATTTCTTACCTTACGGCGGGCAAGCCCGAGGTGCGCGCCTGGACTATTAAGCAGGGCACAAAGGCGCCGCAGGCAGCGGGGAAAATTCATTCCGACTTTGAGCGCGGCTTTATTCGCGCAGAGGTTATAAACTTTGACGAATTTATAAACGAATGCGGCGGCAGCATGACGGCCGCAAAGGAAAAGGGACTTGTAAGGAGCGAGGGCAAGGAATATGTTATGAAGGACGGAGACATTGTTCTCTTCCGTTTTAATGTTTGATTTTCGGAGTTGATATTTTATGGGTGGTTTTTATTACTACGGTATAGACTCGCTTTACATTTATCTTGTAGTTCCGGCAATTATAATAATGCTCTGGTCGCAGATAAGGGTAAAAACGGTTTTTTCAAAGTACAGCACACATCATTCGCCGCTTACCGGAGCGGACGCCGCGCGGCGGGTGCTTGAGGCAAACGGTGTATATAATGTTAAAATAGAGCGCGTTTCGGGCAATCTTACCGACCACTACGACCCGAGGACTAACATTATACGCCTTTCCGATTCAGTTTACGGCGCAAACAACCTTTCCGCCGTGGGCGTTGCCGCACACGAGGCGGGACACGCCGTTCAGTACTCAAAGGGCTATGTGCCCATAAAGGTGCGCTCGGTAATACTGCCGGTATGTAATTTGGGCTCGCAGCTTTCAATGCCGCTGCTTATAATCGGGCTTATCTTCGATTTTTATTTTCTTGTGAAGCTGGGCGTTATTTTCTTCTGCGTGGCGCTGCTTTTTCAGCTTTTAACGCTGCCTATTGAGTTCAACGCATCTCACAGAGCGCTTGTGACGCTGGATTCCTCGGGACTTATAAGGGAAGACGAGCAAAAAGCGGTGCGCAGGGTGCTTTCAGCTGCTGCAATGACCTATGTTGCGGCGCTGCTTGTATCGCTCACACAGCTTATACGCCTTTTGGCAATTACCAAGAGAAACAGGCGGTAATTTTTACTGCACGGCTTTGGCTGAATAGCCGAAAGAATTATCACCCATAATAACTACGGGTGATAAAATGAAACAGCGAAAAATAAGATTTATGCTTTTTTCAATAGGCGCCGTGGGCTACGGGCTTATTGAGATTATATGGCGCGGTTACACGCACTGGTCAATGCTGGGGGCGGG
>ERZ772879.1836-NODE-1836-length-13768-cov-3.914971_pt1 | contig 13768 bp, 13 predicted proteins | sample MGYA00580582_ERZ772879 | MGnify/ENA primary metagenome ERZ772879 (study PRJEB29015, sample SAMEA2737682) | human gut metagenome | biome: human gut; feature: human-associated habitat; material: faeces | place: China | collected 2012 ... | reverse complement strand
TGTAGAGGCCAACAACTCTGTCGGCCCAGTGGGAAGTTACGGATTTGCCGAAGACTTCCGTAAAAACAGTGCATTCTGCCGGGTCGATGTGGGCATCGACCCCTACGCTGGCGCGGTGGCGCCTTTATTCTGCTTATTTCGTTTATGATACCCGCAGTCGCAGTAGGGGCCGCCGGAGGCGAGGGTGTATTCGCGCACGAAGTCGAACGCGCCGCCGGCGTCGCTCATGGTGTAGTCCAGACGGCACATGGCGGGCGTCAGTTCCTTCCGGAACGAACCGGCGAACAGCGTCCACATCCCCATTGGCATTCCGGCATATTTCATAGTGTTGTCTCCCCTTCCGCAAATTCCAGCCGGACGATCTGCATCCGCATCATGCCGTCGCCGACTCTTGCCAGAAACCGATAGAAGCCGGGCACTGACGGGTCATTCAGGCTCTGATAGCCCAGCATATAGCCCCGGCTCGACACACGCAGACGCGGCGACCAGGCGGAACCAAGTGGTGTCGTTCAGGTCGCAGGCGATGTTTTCCTCCCGCTCTCCGGCAGGCAGGAGCGCGTCGCGCACGGCGATCACGCCGGGAAAATCGAGGTTATAGATCCTGCAGGAGCCGTTGTCGCAGCTGCGGCCCGTGTCGTCCAGTCCGCAGCCGAGGTTGACGACCGCCGCGTTCGGATGCTCGCGCAGATAGTCCCGCACCTCCCATGCAAGGTCGTTCTGGCGCATGGCGGCCTCCAGAAAGCCGAACTGCTGCATGAGGCTCTTGGACTTCTGGGACAGAAGCGAAAAATCGTAATCGATCTGATCGATCAGGCGCAGGGCCGTCTCGTCACGGTAGAGATTCGGATATAATTCCGAGCACATTTTCCGCCCGTAGAGCGGAATAGCGAGCGTTTCCTGCACGGTATTCTTCTCAATATGGTATTTCATCGCTTCCTCCGTATCAGTTAGTTGCGTCTAACCGTTGCGCTGTCAAAACACCGCCGCAGCGGTTTTCTTTATTTTGACACAGCTTTCGGCTTTTTCAAGAGGGTGGGACAAATGCGGTATATTTTTTTCAAACCGCTTGCAAATCACGCCCATATCGTGTATAGTAGCAGACGGAAAAGCACAAGATTTTGCTTTTTCTAACAATTTGATATTGCCATCCGATGTACAGTAACCGAAGCACGCCGCAGGGCAGGCTTCGGCGCAAGAGAAAGGGAAAACCACTCGACCGGAGCTGTGCGCACAAGACCGTTCCGAAGCAGCGAAAGCTGTCTGGACGAAAGTCAGTCATTGCGGAAGCGATTCCGTGAGAAGACAGGAAACGGGCGCGGAAACAGAGGTTCTGTTTCCAGAGTGCAAGTCAGAAGAACTGCTGTCTGCGCCGCATTCGCGGCGGAAAGGATGAATGCGTGGGACGAGCTCTGCCTGTAGCATTCGGAACAGGTGCGCCGTTTTTCCTCACAGGAAAAGCAGCGTATTTTGTTTCTTTGGAGATCCGCCCGCCATTTTGTCAAAATGGCGGGCTTTCGTTTCTCCTGAAGCCGTCTGCGCCCCCTGTTTCCGCTCCTATTTAATAAGGAGCTTGCGATAGATATTTTGATTCTGGAGGAAAAATGTATGAAGAAACGAATTCTGAGCCTGCTGCTCGTGCTCCGGTCCTGCATATACATGAAGCTTCTTAATCATAGATCTTCCTAAAGGTCCCTTTGGAAGCATTCCCTTAACAGCAAGTTCGATAACCTTCTCTGGTTTCTTAGCCATCATCTCTGCTAATGTAGTCTCTTTCATTCCTCCTACATACTCAGAGTGATTGTAATAAATCTTCTGGTTCATCTTCTTACCTGTTACGTTAATCTTCTCAGCGTTAACAACGATTACATAATCACCTGTGTCAACGTGTGGTGTGAACTGAGGTTTGTTCTTACCTCTTAAAACCTTAGCAACTTCTGATGCAAGGCGTCCTAATGTATATCCTGTAGCGTCAACTACATACCATTTTCTTTCAATCTTATCTGGATTAGCCATATAAGTCTTCATGGAATTCCCTCCTGTAATTCTTTAACGTTTATTTTTTTTGCTTCTCTATCGAAATCAACATGATTCCGGGGCTTTGGCCTCATGCTGTTTCTTCTTTTGCCATACTGTCATATTATATTATACTGACCCGTGTGTGTCAACCATTTTCAATACTTTTTCCGAACTTTTTCCGAACTTTTTTACACCTCTTTTCTCATGTTTTCAGTCTCTGATTCTATCTTTTTCTTTATTTTCTGATATTTCTTTCTATTACTTCTATATCTTTCTTTTCGCATTCATGGTATCATAGTTGGGAGGTTTTGACTCAAATCATAACTTATGATTGATAAAATGATGTTGGGGGAATTATTGATATGCAAAAGAAAATTGACCTGATAAATGGCCCTATTTTATCTTCACTTACCAAACTAGCTCTTCCTATCATGGCAACTTCGCTGATTCAGATGGCTTATAATATGATCGACATGATCTGGATCGGACGCCTGGGAAGTTCCGCTGTCGCTTCTGTCGGCGCTGCCGGCATGTATATGTGGCTTTCTAACGGACTTGTTACTTTAGCAAGAATGGGAGGTCAGGTTCACGTCGGTCATGCAGTTGGTGCCGGGCGCACAGACTCTGCGGGGCGTTATGCCGCCACTACATTTCAGATGACGCTTCTTCTCGGCGTTTTGTATGGACTGGTATGTACGATTTTTTCCAAACCTTTGATTGCTTTCTTTCACTTGACAAGCACATCGGTTATAAATGATGCTGTCAGCTACCTGATGATTACATGTGGGCTTGTAATATTTTCATTCTTAAATCAGATATTTACCGGACTGTTTACTGCTATCGGAAATAGTCATCCCGCCTTTCTTTCTACCAGCGTAGGACTTGTTATCAACATCATTCTGGATCCGCTTCTGATTTTCGGGATTGGTCCATTTCCTGCATTAAAAGTTACGGGAGCAGCCATTGCGACGATCATTGCACAAATGGTTGTTACACTACTTTTTTTATTTTTTGCAAGCCAAGACCAGATTCTGTTTCACCATATTCATTTACTGCAAGCTCCAGATTCTAAGAAAGCTTCAGAAATTTTCCGGCTCGGGCTTCCTTCCTGTCTGCAGAGTCTTGTATTTACTAGCATTTCCATGACCATAGCAAGACTGGTTGCCGGATATGGGGATGCTGCAGTTGCCGTACAAAAAGTCGGCGCGCAGATTGAATCGATTTCCTGGATGACTTCAGATGGTTTTGCCTCTGCCGTCAATTCCTTTATTGCTCAGAATCACGGTGCCGGAAAAGAAGACAGGATCCATGCCGGATATCGGTCCGCTCTGAAAATCGTACTTCCATGGGGTCTTTTCTGCACCATACTTTTGGTATGCTTTCCGACTCCGATTTTTAAGATTTTCATCACAGAACCTGATGTTATCCCGATGGGAATCAGCTACTTGATGATCCTTGGTTTTTCTCAATTATTTAGCAGCCTGGAGATTACAACCTCCGGTGCATTTTGTGGTTATGGCAGGACACTGCCGCCTTCCATTACCGGAATTACTTTGAATCTGCTTCGAATCCCGATGGCACTTGCACTGACTGCAACGCCACTGGCACTTAGCGGAATCTGGTGGAGCATTTCCATCACTTCTATTTTAAAGGGCTTGATTCTATTTATCTGGTTCCAAATTACGATAAAAAAGAAATAATATTACATAAAGAAAGAAGGCATAGTTATGTGGACTTATAACAGTGTATTTTATCAAATTTATCCGATTGGGTTCTGTGGTGCTCCAGTGCACAATGATGGTGTAACGGTTCCCCGCATCCGCAAGATCATGGAGTGGTCCGATTATCTAAAAGACCTCGGTGTAGATTCCATTTTATTAAATCCAATCTTTGATTCCGACAATCATGGATATGATACAAGAGATTTTCGAAAAATCGACTGCCGGCTTGGCACGAACGAAGATTTTTCAGATGTCTGCAAGGATTTGCATGATCACGATATCAAGATTGTACTGGACGGTGTGTTTAATCATGTCGGCCGTGGCTTTTGGGCCTTTCGTGATGTCCAGGAAAAGAAATGGGACTCTCCATATAAGGATTGGTTCCACATTAGTTTTGATGGTAACAGTTGTTATAACGATGGGTTCTGGTATGAAGGATGGGAAGGACATTTTGAACTGGTCAAATTAAATCTCCAAAATCCGACAGTGGTCGATTATCTTTTGGACTGTGTCCGCTTCTGGATTGATACTTTTGACATCGATGGACTCAGGCTTGATGTTGCATATTGCCTGGACCGCGAATTTATGAAACGTCTGCGACAGTTCACTCAGGAATTAAAGCCCGATTTTGCCTTGATTGGAGAAGTTCTTTTCGGAGATTATAACCAGATTGTCAATGATGAAATGCTTCACAGTTGCACGAATTACGAATGTTATAAAGGACTTTATTCCAGCTTCAATTGCATGAATCTTTTTGAAATCGCACATTCCCTGAACCGCCAGTTCGGACCAGAGGATTGGTGCATTTACCGCGGAAAGCATCTTATGACTTTTGCCGATAACCACGATGTCACAAGACTCGCCAGCATCCTGACTAACCCGGCACATATTCCACTGGCATACGGTCTGCTTCTTGGTATGCCAGGCATACCATGCCTTTATTATGGAAGTGAATGGGGCGAAAAAGGCGAGAAAGCACCAGACAATGATTATGCACTTCGCCCATGTTTTGATGCACCAAAACCAAATGAACTCACAAAATTCATTAAAAAATTAATCCAGATCCGTCAAAACAGTGATGCACTCTGCAATGGCTCTTACCGAAATGTAGTGATCCAGAATCATCAACTCGTATTCGAGCGTTGCTCAGAAAAAGAACGTATACTGGTCACTGTCAATGCATCTGACTCACCCTATACTGCATGGCATCAGGAATTGAATGGAACGGTCCATGACCTGATCAGTAATACAGAAATTCATATGGACGGAAAATTAGAAATTCCACCATATAGTACGATGTACTTGAAATTTTAATAAGTTCTGCCCTGCATAAAATTGAATTGAGGACGTAGTCAATCATTGATCAGCTACGTTCCCAATTCATGTGAGATAGGGTTATTTTACTGCCTTGAATGCTTCATCAAGGTCTTGGATAATGTCGTCAATATTTTCAGTACCGATAGAAAGTCTGATAGTGTTTGGTTTGATTCCCTGGTCTAACAGTTCTTCTTCTGTGCACTGGCTATGTGTTGTTGTTGCCGGATGGATTACAAGTGATTTAACATCGGCTACATTTGCAAGGAGTGAGAAGAGCTCCAAATTATCGATAAAGTCTTTTGCTTTCTGCGCATCTCCTTTGATTTCGAATGTGAAGATAGATCCTCCACCGTTCGGGAAGTATTTCTTGTAAAGTTCCTGCTGCTCTGGATCTGTGGATACAGATGGGTGATTTACATGCTCTACCTGTGGATGGTTGTTCAAGTATTCTACAACTTTCAGTGCATTCTGTACATGACGCTCTACACGAAGTGAAAGTGTCTCAAGTCCCTGTAAGAACAGGAATGAATGGAATGGTGAAATTGTTGCACCTGTATCACGAAGCAGGATTGCACGGATCTTTGTAACAAATGCTGCGGCTCCAACTGCTTTTGTGAAGCTGATTCCGTGATAACTTGGGTTTGGTTCTGTCAGTGAAGGGAATTTTCCCGATGCTTCCCAGTCAAATTTTCCTCCGTCTACAATGACTCCACCGATTGTTGTTCCGTGTCCACCGATGAATTTTGTTGCGGAATGTACAACGATGTCAGCACCGTACTCGATTGGTCTTACAAGATAAGGTGTTGCAAATGTGTTGTCTACTACCAACGGTACTTTATGTGCATGTGCAATTTTTGCATATTTTTCTACATCTACTACATCTGAGTTCGGATTTCCAAGTGTCTCAATGAATAATGCTTTTGTATTTTCCTGGAATGCTGCCTCAACCTCTTCCTCATTAAAAATGTCAACAAATGTTGTTGTGATTCCATACTGTGGAAGTGTGTGCTCTAATAAGTTGAAGGATCCACCATAAATATTTTTAGCTGCTACGATGTGATCACCGTTCTGTGCCAGGTTCTCGATTGTGTATGAAATTGCGGCAGCTCCGGAAGCAACTGCAAGTGCTGCAACGCCACCTTCCAGTGCTGCGATTCTCTTTTCGAATACATCTTCCGTTGGGTTTGTCAGACGTCCGTAAATGTTACCAGCATCTGCCAGACCAAATCTTGCTGCTGCATGATCGCTGTTGCGGAATACATAAGATGATGTCTGGTAAATCGGAACTGCTCTTGCATCTGTAACCGGGTCCGGCTGCTCCTGTCCTACATGTAACTGCAATGTCTCAAATTTAAATTTTCTGTTCTCTCTTGTAATTTTTTCACTCATAATCCCTATCTCCTTTTCTTCTACTAAATCTCTATTCACCTTGCCAACAATCTCACTTGTTTTTTGGGTGTGTTTTTTGCAGATTGCTCTGCTATTTTCATTGTTTCTATCAAACACATTTCCTATCTGTTTGATAGGTATATAATAGCATGACAATTCCTACCTGTCTAATATGTAAAAAAGAAAGCCGGCTATAAGTAATTCCTATAGCCAGCTTCCTGTATCTTTCTCATATTTTCTTCTTCACTTCTAGCTCTGCTTTTGATCCGCTTTTATATCTTCCACGCCACGGATGTCCATGCCCATAGCTTTGTATTTTCGGATTTCTTCCAGATATTTCTGTCCCAAAGGACTAAGTGCCACACCCTTTCGCTTCAGATAACCAATCGTCATATGCTCATTGGATTTCAGCTTCACTGCACAGTAATCTTCACCGTTGAGTCCCTCACATATAATGCCACAGCAAAGTGTGTATGCATTCAACCCTACCATGAGATTTAAAAGGGTCGCCCGGTCATTCGCCCGGATCAGGCGCTTGTATTCGTAAGTACTTAACACTTCCTCTGCAAAATAGAACGAATTATAATTCCCCTGCTCAAATGCAAGACACGGGTATTCTTCCAGTTCTTCTATGGAAATCTCTTCCTTATTTGCAAGAGGATGCCCTTTCCAAAGATAAACATAGACACCACAGTCCAAAATTGGATGAAATTCCAGATCAGACTCCTTAATCATCTTCGTCAATACCTTCTGATTAAAATCATTGATATAAATAATTCCTATCTCGCTGCGAAATTCCTTTACATCTTCAATGACTTCATATGTTTTCGTCTCACGGACCGCAAACTCGTACTCATCCATGCCAAACTGTCTGACCATTTCCACAAATGCATTAACTGCAAATGTATAATGCTGCATAGACACTCCGAATTTTTTCTTTACATTTTTACGTTCGATATAATGAGACTCAATCAGTTCATATTGTTCTACAACTTGTCTTGCGTATCCCAGAAATTCGATTCCTTCCTGGGTAACCGACACCCCTCGGTTGCTTCGCTTGAATAACTCTACTCCAATCTCTGTCTCCAGCTCTTTGACTGCCTGCGACAAACTTGGCTGCGAGATAAAAAGTGCTTTTGATGCCTCATTCATAGACCCGGTATCTGCAATTGTAATCACGTATCTTAACTGTGTCAGTGTCATATCTTACACTCCTGTCTTACGTTTTAACCTTCTTTGCATATTGGGTTTTCAATGTCTTCATTTTTCATCAGATCTGCAAGAGTAAATCGATCCGTGTACTCTATGATCACATCCCAAAGACCTTCCCAAAACTTCACTGTCCTACACTGTTCATAATGTCCGCATGCATTTGGCTCATCTTCAATGCAGCTTACCGGAGCCAGACTGCCTTCTGCTGCCCGTAAAATCTCTCCAGCTGTATATTCTTCTGGTTTTTTTGCCAGCATATAACCACCGTTATTTCCACGAAAGCTCTTTACATATCCTGATTTCGTGAGGATCGGCATGATCTGCTCCATATATTTCAGTGTAATCCCCTGTCGCTTCGAAATATCTTTTAAGCGAATATATCCGCCTGTGTTATGCTCTGCAAGATCGATCATGATCCGAAGTGCATATCTTCCTTTTGTTGAAACTTTCATTATTTCACCAGTACTTTCTCGATTTCTGCCATGTACATTATGTGGTAATCTTTCTCCGGATACCATCTCTCATCGTTTTCCGGTGCATCAAAGCACTCTGGTTTCATTTCCTGATGATATAACTTCTTACATACAAAAATCATCTCTGCTTCTTCCACTCCTGTTGTTCCGTCGACCGGATAAGGATGAAGTCCGGCTGCCGCCCACTTATCCTCCACATCACGTCCACTGACTGTTCCACAGTAGTTCAGCGCTTTGCGCTCCTCCTCCGGGAGAAATGATAACGTAAAGTGATCCGTCTGATCTACAAATTCTTTTGTATAACGGTTTGGGCGGATGTATGCAGTTGCAACATTCTTTCCCCACATAATACCAAGGCCGCCCCAGCTTGCTGTCATCGTGTTTGACTTCTTCTCATCTCCTGCTGTAATCAGCATCCACTGTTTACTTATCTTCTTAAATGGGTTAAATTCAAGACTTTCAATTGGTACTTCATGAAATGCCATATTTCATTCACTCCTTTTATTCTTCAGTTCCATAAACCTGCACTTCTGCAATACAAGTGTCATTCCAGCTCGTCTTGAGACCTCTGTATACCTGCTCAATAATCAGCTTAAGTTCAGAGGTTTTACATGTATCTGAAAATGTGACCCAGTATTCTTTTTTTTCATCTGAAAATGTAACTTTCCGAATTAAATGGTCGGTCTGAATATCCAGTTCTTTCGGTCTGTTATTCTGCTCATACGCAGCATCATCTTTCCAGCTTCCAAGTTTCAGTGCAAGATACTTTACCGTATATGTTTTTTCAAATTTAAGTGTAAGATTTTCACCATGTCCGTATCCTGCTACATCTTCCTGCCACGACGTCACTTCCTGACCGTCAATTGCTTTCTCGGCTGTGTTATCATCAAGTTCTGAACTCGCCTTGGAAGATACAGGCTGAATCTGTACATAAGAATCAAGATCCACAGGAGTTGCTTCGTCTACAGAAATTGTAATCTCATCTTCTTTTTCATCTTCCTGTTCCTGCTGTTCTTCCTGCTTTCGTTCTGTCTCGTTTTTCTTCTTATTTGCCTCTATTGTCTTCTGATCCGGCAGTGCATCTTTCGAATCTGCAGTCAGCTCACCTTGCGTCTCACTGACCTGTTTTTCGAACGCATGGTAACCGGTCTGTGCGACAACAGAGCCAAGCACGACTCCAGCCAGCACAACGCCGCCTATCATGATCCATGTCCTTGATTTCTTTTTTTCCAGTTTGTACCCACAATGTGGGCAGTAAGATTCTCCATCGTTAATCGGTTTGTCACATCTTGGACACTTCATAGGTTCCACCCTCTACTTATGATAATATTTACCTTTATAATGTTGGGGCAAAAATCCCCAACATCATTTTATATAATTATATTTTATTTTACAATGACCTTGCGGAAATTTTTCTTTCCTTTTTTCAGAACGATTCCTTCTCCGCCAAAATCTTCTCCGGCAAATGTGTGGGCAATATCTGTGATTTTCTCTCCATCTACAGACACTCCACCTTGCTGTACTGCACGGCGTGCTTCAGATTTGGAAGCTGTCAGGCCGCATTTTACAAGCAGTGTCATAATATCAATGTTGCCATCTGTAAGATCAGCCTCTGTAAGTTCTGTCTTAGGCATATCTGCCGCAGCACCTGTACTAAATAATGCCTTTGCAGCCTCCTGTGCTTTTTTAGCCTCTTCTTCACCATGAACAAGACTTGTCAGCTCAAATGCAAGGATTTCTTTCGCTTTGTTAAGCTCTGCTCCTTCCCATTTATCCATTGCGTCAATCTCTTCTAACGGAAGGAATGTCAGCATACGGATACATTTGAGAACGTCAGCATCTCCTACATTTCTCCAATACTGGTAAAACTCAAATGGGGAAGTCTTGTTTGGATCAAGCCATACCGCACCGCTCTGTGTTTTGCCCATCTTCTTTCCTTCGGAGTTCAGAAGCAGTGTAATTGTCATAGCAGAAGCATCTTTTCCAAGTTTACGACGAATCAACTCTGTACCTGCAAGCATATTGCTCCACTGATCATCTCCGCCAAATTCCAGATTACAGCCGTATTTTTGGAACAACTCATAGAAATCATACGCCTGCATGATCATGTAGTTGAACTCGAGGAAGCTAAGTCCTTTTTCCATTCTCTGCTTGTAACACTCTGCTGTCAGCATACGGTTTACAGAAAAATGCGGACCAATTTCGCGAAGGACTTCTATATAGTTCAGCCCAAGAAGCCAGTCTGCATTATTAACCATAAGTGCTTTTCCATCTGAGAAATCGATGAAACGGCTCATCTGCTTTTTAAAGCAATCACAGTTATGCTGGATCTGCTCTGGAGTCATCATACTTCTCATATCTGTTCTTCCAGATGGATCTCCGATGTATCCTGTTCCCCCACCGATCAGAGCAATTGGTTTATTGCCTGCTTCCTGCAGACGCTTCATCAGACACAGTGCCATAAAATGTCCTACGTGAAGACTGTCCGCCGTCGGATCAAATCCAATATAAAATGTTGCTTTTCCATTGTTTACTAAATCTCTGATTCTTTCTTCATCTGTTACCTGAGCGATCAGACCTCTCGCCTGTAACTCTTCATAAATTCCCATGATTTTCTCTCCTTTATCTCATTCATATTTTTATAAGGACGATATGTTGGTTCTTATTCGCGCGAGTGCGCATCCTGCCGGAGGCTTTTTTTATATAATAGGAAATGCAATTTCCTATTATATAAAAACGTCCTTGTCCGCTACCGGACAAGGACGACATATATCGTGGTACCACCTTATTTTACTGACAGCTTACGCCTGCCAGCCTCATTAAGCCGCATTCACAGCTTAAGCACGTTAACGGGTGCTTCTCGTCACAGCCTACTCGTCCCTGCCTCAGAATACATTTCTCTTACGTTCTTTTTGATTATACGTCTCCTCATTCTGCATGGTTCTGGATTTCGGTGTGCAGCTTTGGGATGTATTCGTAGTCTCTTCCTTCGTGCGCCTCTCACCTGCCGGCTGCTCTCTGTACGGGTGTATCCACCACTACTTCTTCCCTTCATTGCCTTTGCATATTGGTTATATTTTCTTTACCCTGCTGTTATGCTAACTGATTTGACATGCTTTGTCAAGCAGATTGTGTAATACATTTATCCAAGATATACATAATCCTGTTCCGGTGCCTCGGCCGGTTCAATGTGCATCAGATACAGTACCGGCTGCTCTGGTGCAAATGGCTCTGTCGGCTCAAAGGAATATCTTACACGAACACGATACCATTTCTGCATCTGGATATTTGTAACTTTTGGAATCTTACACGGATATCCATACAGACGGACATCATCTGCACAGCAGGTCATAATTTTTCTGACAGGAACGAACATATCATTCTTCATTCCTTTCGGACGAAATGCCTGTGCGACAAACTCAATCTCTTTATCCATATACTGGTCTGGATGATCATATGCATCTACATACCAGATTCCAAAGTCTTCATCTTCAACTTTAATTGGATTTTCCTTAATATCAAATGGCAGGTCTTCAGCTGTCGGCTGAATGATCTTGCCGTCCATTCCTTCAAATATCAACTGTGCCATTGGATTCTGTACCTTAAGTGCACGTCTGAATCCGGAACGATCCACACCTTCCGGGCAACGGTTGATAATGATAAGCTCTGACTCGGTAAGCTGCTCCATCAACATATTTCTCATGTTTTTCAGGTACATATCCAGTGTCGTTCCATTAACAGTAGAATAAATTCCCTGAATCTGCCATTTGCGTGGGTACTTAAGCTGTAACAAATCTTCCAGCTTCCACATTCCATTGTATTCAATGACAACCTGCGCCGGATGATAGTTCTTCTCGCAGTTTGTAAAAAATGCTGCATTTAACTGCTCAAATTTATCTATCTTTAAAAGCACCATATCATTTTCTTCCAAATATTCCTTGGAATATTCTTCCTCACCTTCTTCACAAAGAATCAGAAGTGTAAGTCCCGGTTCGATCCATTCCTGCTCCATCAAAGTATCTTTGACAAGCAACGTCTTTCCACTGTCCAGAAATCCGGTACATATATATACTGGTGTTGGTTCCATCATTGTTTTTGCTGCTCCTTTATATCTTTACTATTGTACATGGAATAATTTAGCCAGTTCGTCTTCTTTGAGATCTGTTCCAATTACAACCATACGTCCTGAATAATCAGCATTTCCATCTCTGACCTCATACTCCTGCGGAACAAGATCAAACTGCTTCCAGTTACCGTCTGTCATCTGGATAATTCCTTTGGAACGAAGGATTGTTCCATAAGCATCTGTCTCAGACAATGCTTTCAATAAGTAATCCAGCTCTTCCTCTGTGTACTTGTGCGCAGTTTCCTTACCCCAGCTTGTGAACACTTCATCCGCATGGTGATGATGGTGGTGGCCGCATCCACAACTACACTCCTCATCATGGTCGTGATGATGCTCATGGTGATGGCCGCATCCACACTCCTCGTCATGATCGTGATGATGCTCATGGTGATGACCGCATGTACACTCCTCGTCATGGTCATGATGATGCTCGAATAATCCTTCGATCTCTGCACCGTGCTCGAGAGCGTGACAGATTGCGTCTCCGCTCAACTGATCCCACGGTGTGGAAATGATTGTAGCCTTGTCATTCTTCTCTCTTAAAAGATGTACACAAGCCTCTATCTTCTCGTCTGTCATATTCTGAGTTCTGCTGATTACGATTGTCGATGCATGCTCTACCTGGTTCTCGAAAAACTCTCCAAAGTTGTCCAGATACATTTTCGCTTTCTTTCCATCTACAACTGTAATTCTTCCTTCTATTTCAATGTCTGCATCTTCTTTTACATTTTCAATCGCTGCTGCAACATCAGAAAGTTTGCCGACTCCTGATGGCTCAATAATTACGTGATCCGGGTGATACTCATCCAGTACTTTTTTAAGTGCTACACTAAAATCTCCAACCAGTGTACAGCAGATGCAGCCTGAGTTCATTTCAGTAATCTCGATTCCTGCATCCTGAAGAAATCCACCGTCAATACCAATCTCACCAAATTCATTTTCAATCAGCACAAGCTTCTCGCCTGCGAAAACTTTTTCAATCAGTTCTTTAATAAATGTAGTCTTTCCGGCTCCAAGGAATCCAGATATAATGTCTACTTTTGTCACGTTTATTACCTCTCTTCGATATTAAATACAAAAATATGTTCCGTTTTTTATATTAACACAAAAAATGTTGTGTTTCAAGGCTATGTAAGCCAAAGCTAACCTATTTATTTTTTCTATAAAAGTTCATTATTTATAGTTATTTTGCACAATCTTACGTATGCATTGACTAACTCATTCGTTATTTCTTACAATAATCACATAGGATTAATCGCAATGTATGTTTGATTCTAACAATCAAAGAGTCAATGTCAAAGAGGAGGAATAATAACATGGCTGATTATGTAAAAATGTGGGAAGACCTTGGAATGGATATCAATAATCACGACAATCTCTGTCAGGTTCTTCCAACAGCAGTTGGGGATGTATTTATGACACAGGAGAACCGACCGAAAGCAATGGATTTCTGGGATATGGTCATTGCTGAGGTACATGGTATCCGCCCGGCTGAATTAATTGAGGAGCAGAAA
>ERZ772879.1810-NODE-1810-length-13915-cov-7.658658_pt1 | contig 13915 bp, 20 predicted proteins | sample MGYA00580582_ERZ772879 | MGnify/ENA primary metagenome ERZ772879 (study PRJEB29015, sample SAMEA2737682) | human gut metagenome | biome: human gut; feature: human-associated habitat; material: faeces | place: China | collected 2012 ... | reverse complement strand
AAATCCAGCCAGCTACAGGGTCGTTCGCACGAAATCTTATTTATTCAACAAAGCCCATCACTGAATGAACCGATATTTAAATTATTGTCTGCCATGTTAATTATCGCTCCATTGTTGGGGAAAGGGTGGGGTAGGGAAATTTGTTTTCAGGGTAGTTAATTAGATAGCGGGTGGCTTCTTTCTTGCCCTTGTCATCTTCAAACAGGGACACTCTACGCTTAATGAGGCCAAAGGCTTCCAGCCATTTAAAGATTGCTGCGGCTTCTTCTATTTCATCCAGTCCTGTGCGTTTGCACACTGAATAATATGAAACCCTTACATCGCCATATCGATTAGCCAGTGAGGCCATATACGCAAATACAATGCGATGTTGCGGGGGAAAGGGGATAGTGGTTCCTTCATACTCAAATGCAGGAATGTCCAGAATGCTCCAGATACGAAACTGAGGCTTACAGCCTTCAAATAAATCAGACATGTATAGTTTCTCTTTTGTTATTGTTATTTTAAATCTTTCAGCATGTAATACAGCGCCATCACCTGCGTTTTACTGGCTAACCAAATCTCTGGAAAATAAATGAACATTGCCATTATTATTTACCTTCACGCAATGATTTAAAGAAATCAATACCAGCGTTAACGCTCTGTAAAGGAGAAATATTCTCTGTTTTCCCTACATGCTTCCCTCGAATCATATCCATCTGATCATGTTTAGACATGGAGTCTACAGACTGCATTCCTTCCAGTGGGTCAAAATACTTCTTAGCCTCTTCCTGCTTACGAGCGTGGGAGAAGAAGTCTTTAGCCTTGCTCAAATCAAAGCCGCCATATTGGTTGCGTAATGTTGTAGTGGTTGCAATGGCTCGCTTCTCTTCTGCTACGCGCTGAGCATCAGCAGCTACAGCCGCCATAGCATCTTCACGAGAATAACCAGCTTCAATAAGTTTCTGTACCATCTCTTCAAACGGGTATGCCATATTATTTTCCTTTTCTTTTTGATATGTCTTTAAACGCTTCCAGCAGCTCTGCGAGCGTGTCTAATTCTTCAGCTGTAAAATGTATGTCAGAAGCTACAGCGTTCAATGGGGAGCAATAGCGGCGCTCATACAATGATGTCTCAATGCCAGTGAGGAATAATGCTTCACTGATTATCTGACAATGCTTGCTGTCCATTAGGGGATATTTAGTTGAAAGGGCATAAGCAATGCCAAAGGGGGAATGCTTAGCTGCTTCTTCTTCATTTAGTAGTTTAATGCTATGTTCTGTATAATTCATCAGGAGCCTTTATATTAATTATGTTGCCCGATTAATGGTTGACAGGGGGAAATCCTCTCAGAACGCGATACAGGAGCTTCTACGGGGTGTTTAGAGAGGGGGTTAGTCTGCATATTCAAATGGCATGAATTCATTATATGCGTATTGGGTATGATAGCTTTTCTTGTGCTCAGGCAGGCTCTGTCTATTGGGGCATTTCCTTGCCGCTCTTGAGCGAGCATCATCTGGATTGTTAGGAGAGCGCTTAGCATTGACGCCCGAGTAATCAACTCTGGAAGCGAGGAGGTGTTCTACATCAGCAGTGAGTTTTACCAGTTCATTCATTATCAAAGGCTCCTGTGTATTCTAAATATCTTTTGAGAAGGCTGAGGATGATTTCATTTGGGCTTTTATCTATCTGCTTGCAATGTTCTTTCAGAGGCTCACGCATTGCCGGGGGCACTCTTATTTGTAAGCGCTTCAGTGATGCATCAGTATTCATTCCCCCCTCCTGTATTATTGATTGCCAGTGGTTAGCTCCAGAACAGAAAGCAAATAGCGAACGCTCTGCTTATTAAAGGGCTTGCCTTGTGGAGTGAAAATACCACGGGCATTAAGAACATTTGACAGGGCCTGATAGCCATAGCCAAAGGTGAGTAGTTCTTCCACAACAGGGCGTACAGCCTGCTGATATTTCTCAGAGGAAGCTTGACGCGATTTAGTTAAGTGTTCGGAAGTGGGGCGGGTGTAAGTGAAGGTCATAGTATAAATCCTATAAGAAATTTCCCTATAGCGCTGACAGAAAGGATGTATGCGATGATCTTCCAGTCAAGCCAGGCTAAGGTGATTAAGTCGTAAATGAATTGAACATATTTATTTTTTATCTTCATATTAAAGGAATCAAAGGTGTATTGGAGAAGGTGGGGAAGAGGAAGTCAGAAGGGCGACTACTCCGAATGGCAGTACGGAAGTAATCTATATTTCCTCTCCCCCGTGTAGAAACAGCCGGATGTGCTCAGGCGACCAAACCCTTGCACACCCATCACCGGGCAGAGCTATCTGCGGCTAGGCTGCTGTTATTCTGTTAAGGCCACAGGGTGCCTATGATGAAACATGTTGTTGCAATCAAGAAGATGAGCGGCTCCATTATTTAGCCTCCCCTTCCACTTTATCAGCGTGCTCTTTACGCCAGCGGCGGATGTTACTCTCTAATGAATTAAGGGACGCATCAACAAACATACAAGTGAATGGGCCATACACTCTGTTCCCGATAAACAGAACATCTTTGTCGAGGCTCATCTCTTTCTCATTAGCCTTCCATTCAGCATACCCAATCAATTGAGGAAGCGTATCGCAGAAGGTAGAGAAGTTGAGCCACAGAGGATGAACTGTGCAATCTTTGTAGGAGGCATACTTAGGGTGATTCCCATATACCCGCCGAATCATATTAGACCATGCAGAGTATTCACGAGTAACCTTTCCGTTAATGCGTGTAGGATGATTCCCTTCTCCGATACAACCAACTCCCATAAAGGTGGGCTTCATCTTATCCTCTACTTTACCTGCTTTAATGGATGAAGCTTTAACTACCTTGAGAAAGCCAGTGTTAAGAAATTCAACAGTGATGTGTTTAGCATTCTTGTATTCAACAATACGAATGTCACCACAGTTGTTGGTTGGGATAATGTCGCCTACAGAGATTGAACGAGGGATGTAAGACATATTGATTTCCTTTTATTGTTATTTGTATTAGGAAGAAATGTTATTTGGTCAGTTTGTAATGCTGCATCAGGAAGCGGACAATCAGGGCTTGCACGCTGGTGCTACTTTCTTGCGCTTCTTTAACCATTGCGGTAAAGAGCGACTGTGGAAGTTTTAAATGCATGTTGATTCCTTACGCGTTATGGAAGAAAGTTCCTTCAGGGCGGAGGGTGTATACCAGTTCATCATTGTGATTGATATACATATCAAACAGGCGATTGATGAAAGCCCATTTAATATCAGCAATCAAATGTTCTCGGGAGATATCCAAGTGAGCCATAAGCTCAGACATTGGGACGCTCCCGGAAGGAGCACGCAGCACTTTCATAAGGGGGATGATCTTCATCTTTTCTTTTTCCTTATTATTGATGATAGTATTAATTAATATTGCCTAATGTATGGGTCATACGGAAACTCAGCATTCATCTCAGCTTCAATCTGTTTTAATGTTGGAGCGGAGAACTTCTTCATCAGTTTATCCTGTGCATCAGATACTGCTTTAACATACTTATCCGCTTCTATGAGCTTCCCTTCAATAGCAAGTTTACGAATTATCTCTTTATCCCCTTTAGTAAATGGAGCTGGAGAAATTACACAAGAGGGCACGCATCCATACTTTTCATAATCCTTAGCATCCTGAGCGAAATCAAATGATGTACGCTGAGAGAAGTTACCGCGTTCAATATGATATGACAGGCTGTTAATGACGCTTTCACATTTACGCAAGATGTAGCGGCAATAGCTGATACCCGGAGCAGCATCACCTTTAAGCTCACGCTTAGCAGTGAACAGACTTTGGATGCTTTCTACTGACAGAGTTTCTAAGTGGGCAAGAACAAAAAGGAGCTGATTACGTGGAACCGTTGTGTTGTCTCCTCCCTCATTCAAGCGTAACGCCCCTGTCACTACATCATCAATGACTGACGGTAGAATGGCTACTGATTTAATTTCGCCAGTAGTAGTTCTAACATCTTTACGCTCAAGGTTTTGGAAGAGGGAGCAATACGTGTTGACAAGCACTTTAGGCTTACGCCCTTTACCCTTTTTAATTTCGCCAGTAGTAGTATAAGTCCCTTTCAAAGGGAGGCCAGTTAAAGCCTCTGTCACAGCTGGTGACACATCGTAACCTTCTGGTAGACAGTAATCTAAAGGGTTAATAATCTCGCCTGTAAGAGAGTCTACAAAAACATCTTCACACTTAACAATCATAGAGGGCTTACCTTATTATTATAATTATATTAGGCCATGCCTGTTTACAGTGACTAAGGACAATATGTCCGGGGTAGTAAGGACAATTTGTCCTCCTATTATATTAATTAAATCATTATTAAATAATAAAGAGATAACAGAATGCCTGCGGCGCAGACGCGGGAAGCTATTCAGCAACTAGGGTTGCTTCATAAGCTTCCAAGAGATAGAAGATTAATGTGCTCGATAGAGCGTATGATTGAGTCTTACATGTTTCTTACTTTTTTCATACCCCCATACTATATAACCACTCTTAAACGTGAGTTTGTGCAAAACCATTTTTAATTTATTTTTCATCTGTATGTTTTATAAGGAAATTTATTTTCACTTAAAAGGGGAGTGCAGCTATGCTGCGTCTATAGGAAGGGAGTTAACAGGAGGATCTGTAATCAATTCAATGATAAAAATAAGAAAAGGTATTCCTTATTATCCTAAAATCGCCCATAGGCTTTCTGAGAGCGTTTTGGGGGATGTTTTGAGTACGCTACAGATATACAGGAACTAGCTAGAATCGTTGCTATACCTTTCACGTAAACAAGACCTGTCTCGAAGGTCAATCGGAGAATCCAGTCCCACATATTGTGCTCCTGATAAAAATATCAGGCTGCGTTATCTAATCGAGCATTGTAATTATGGCGGGAACGTTGGCACATTCCGGCTTTCTAGGGGCATGCATTCTGTAATAGCGCGTCATACTAACCCCCATGATAACCATGTTACACAGAAAAACACATCATGCGTCTAGCATATTTAGCATTTCTCTGGACATCTAATTAGCTGGGTGAGCCTTCCGACTATGCAATCCCTGTCATGCAGATTATTTAACCGTCTTTAAAAGCCCTATGAAACCAATTTAGGACTTCTGCGTATATAAGATCATTTTTTATATCTATCTTCAAGCCCTTTTATCACATACAACTGAGCTGTAGAAAATGTGAGATCAAAATCAATGAGTTACGAATTGTAAATTAATTGCGTTAGGTGTCACATATGCTGTGATAAAAGTGAGATAAAACTGTGATAATGCGTATCCCGCCAGACGGGGGAGAAGCGACGACCCTGCGGGAGGCTTGTGCTAACAAGCCACTTGCCTTAAGCTGGCAGAATTACAGAAGTTTATTGTAACGATGACTCGGGGTGCCCTTCTTCGTTGAAGGCTGAGAAATACCCGTACCACCTGATCTGGATAATGCCAGCGTAGGGGGGTGATTTTTTATATAATTCATTGCGTTACATAAGCTTCTGTTCATTTTCCTGTATGAACTGTAACAGAGGCAGTGTTGATTTTGCTTACCAAACGTATCCGCTATACCTTCCTTCGGGACTCTATCTACTACATTCAGTTTTGCCTTCCAGATGGGAAAATGTTTAGGCGCTCTCTGAACACTGATAGCCATCGTGAGGCCAGTGTTTTGATGATAGCTTTAATGCCTTTTATCCTTCAGGTTAAGAATCGCCAGTTAAGTCCAGAAGCTCTCTGTCTCCAGCTTAACGCGCTTAACACTAATCGAATGCTTGAAAGGGCAGCTAGAGCTTTCCCGCTCTCTATGCCGCTCTCCCTTCCTCCAGAGAAGCAGATAGAGCAAAAGAAGGGGCTGCATTTAGGAGAAGCTTGGGCGCAATACAAACATGAGCGGGGGAAGGGATGGACTGCTGCTATCCACTCTGCAAATGAGCGCTATATGGAAGTGTTATTGGCCGTACTTGGAGATGATAGGGCCGTAGCTACCATCACAAAGCGGGACATAAAGCAGGTGATGGAGGTGGTAGAAGGCCTCCCTAAGCGAGTCATACAGCCTTACAGGTCTATGAATATAAAACAGCTCATTGCGTGTGATGTGCCGGAGGAACACCTGATAGGGACGGAGGCGATTCACAAGCATTTAAAAATTTATAAATCTTTGTTTAAAACATTTTTGGTGGAAGAAAAGGACGTACTTACAGCATCCCCTACAGATGGTGTCATAGCTCCGCCGTCTAGCGCTCGCTATGGGGCTTATACAAATAGTGAGATGAAGAGCTTTGTCAGTTATGCAATCGAAGAGGCCAAGCCTGAATGGCTCAAATGGATTATCCTGCTTCTTGCGTATACAGGAGCAAGAAGGGGAGAGATTGCCACCCTCACTAAATCACAAGTGAGATATGACGATGATAGTAATCGTCACTATCTACTCATTACGGACGGAAAAACTGAGAACGCAGCGAGGGAGGTTCCTCTCCATAACCATCTTATTGATTTAGGTTTTCTGGATTTTGCTGCAAGCAAGAAGACGGAGCTTTTCAGCGAAGTAGCGGGAACCAATATGGCTAAGATTGGTAAGGTGATGTCAGATATCAGGGAAGAGCTTAACATCCCATACAGAGACATCCATAACCAGCGGAGGATAGTGCATAGCTTTAGACATAGCGTTGTTACAGCGGCCACTGGATGGATGAATGACATCACTCACTTGCAGCAAGTAGTAGGGCATGAGAAGACGGGGACAGGCATAACGCGCAGGTATATCCACACCTTCCCCCTGTCCGTCGTATGTCATATCATTGATGGACTTAACTGGCGTTAACTATCAAATTTTAATGCGAAGTAAATTGAAGAAAGGATGTTCGGGGCAAATCCTACCTGAACATTCCCCAAAACATAAACCGCTGCAAGAACTAGAATAAGCTTCTGGAATGTAGTCATTTTATTTTCCATTTGTTGTACCTCATCAGCCTTTAGGGCAGGGGTAGTGGGTCATGAGGGAAGTGAAGACTATTAATTCTGCTATCGAATCCGAGGAAGATATTACATCTTGTGTGATAGTTTCCATTGCATCTTCTAGGCTTACTTTGTCTGGAGGACATGCCATACCACGGGCCGTAAGTAGGCGTAGGGAGGCCCTGACATAGCCTGCTGCGTACCAATCTCTTTTGATTAAGCCCTCTTTTAATACTTGACCTGCCATATCCTTGCCTTGTGAAGCATTGGAAACGGAATGATAACAAGCGAATAACAATAAAATCAAAACCCTATTCATTAACATTTATACATTCACCCCTTACAGCTGCAAAGTAGCGTTTATTTGTGTTTTCCACATGGGGATTCTAGTGTAACGAATCCCCCATGACTTTATAATCTTTCCTGTACGTATACCCATAGCCTTTTATTCATTAATGCGTAAACAATGGCATAATGCAGCACATTATCATGACGCTTCTCACACAGCTCAGTAATAGCAGGGCAAGCCTGCCCCCATCCTCTAAGCCAGACATAGATAAAATATTTTAAAAATAAATTGAACTAACCAATAAATCTGGTGTCGAATGAATAAAACATTTAATCATACCCATTCTGTCATTCATGTCATTCATTCTCCTAGTGATTAGGAGGGGGAGTATTTACTTTACGCGTAACCGCCACTGCCACGCAGCGTAGCTGCACAGTCTTCAGCACAATGTGCATGTTAATGCGGCAGCAGTGATATTTGGGACGGAGTCCCTTCATTACCAGCAGGGATAATTTTTCTACAGAAAATAGCCCATGTAGTTATACCACTGTCTCCAAAAGACTCGTCCCTTCCGGGACAGGAGACATACCCGCTGTTGCAAGAGCAGCTATGCTGCCTTGCGTTCTGTTGAACAACGACATGCTCAGCCTACGGCTGTGCTTGTTAACCATCTATTGTATTAATGAAGAATGGCTGTCTATTGCCGCACCTGAAGGTGCACACACCGTCACTATCTACCATCTCCATAAACAGGTGACAATACGTCACGGAGATGTACATACAACGTGCTGCACAGCAGCGTATATAGAATGCCATGCAATAGTATATAAATTAATGAGATAGAATGATGGAAGGGGGTGAGAATGAGGTGTGAAGTATGAGTGGAGTTAGGTGAGTAGTGTGTTGCACTTTTTAAGTGCTGACTAACATAGAAATGCTATCATCAAAGGGCATTCGCTACGCTCACACGCAGCAGAGCTGCATAAAGTCAAAGGATACGCACGAAAGCTCATTCACAAGCAGGAGCTTGCTCATGCCCTTCCCGACAAGACAGCTTGTCTGTCCATCTGCGCTGGCTTGTCCAGCCATCTCAGGAGGACTTATACTACTACTGGCGAAATAGATTTGTTCCAGTGTCTTTTTACGGTAGCTATCCCCAGCCCCAACATATCACTTGCAGCTTGCTGCGTCATACCATCAGCCTTAGCTTTCTGTACTATCGCAGTAGTATCAACCGCTTCAGGCCTCCCCAGCTTCTTCCCCTCAGCCCTAGCTCTGGCTATACCATCCTTAGTACGCTCAGCTATACGGCTTCTCTCAAACTCAGCAAAGACAGCAAACATCTGCATCATCATTCTGCCTTCAGCACTGGCGAGGTCTTTTGCTGGTAAGTCCAGACTAACTACAGTGATGCCACGCTCCATCAGTAATTTAATGGTAGCCTGTACATCCATATTATCTCTGCCTAGCCTGTCAATCTTCAACACTACAAGCGTGTCCCCCGGCCCCATGTGACTAATCATCTCAGCAAACACAGGACGCTCTACAGCACACACAGAGCCGCTCACCTGCTCTTCATACACATGGGTGGGCTTATAGCCTGAACGTTCAATAGCAAGCTTCTGGTTAGCTGTAGATAGGTCACTGCGTGATACACGGCAATAGGCGAAGATGTTCATGTTCATTCCTCATTAGGCAGTGAAGACAGCATGGCATGGTATCAACAAACGTGCAATATGTGATACCTAATTAAATATGTTGACAAGACAGATTGAGCGGGTGATAATTATGGGTTTGTTAGCGTGGGTTTGGAATAATTTAGGAGGGGAGCTGTGGAAGGCTTACAAGGGGGTGTACCGGGGGTGACTTCTATGCATAACACACCTTCCAGATTTCTAGCAGAAATTACAGCGTAGCTGGAAATACAAGCTACTTGTTTTATTCTGACATAGCCAGAGGACAAGGCTACTTGAATATTCTGACGTAGCTGGAAATGGCATGACACAAACGAAAAAAGCCCTTGAGTTTGGTACAAACGAAAAAGCCCCATACACAGCGTATGCCATGTACAGGGCCGGTTGTTACGTCAATGATATGGTGAGGATGTTCCCGCTCTCATCACGCTCTGTAACACACAGAGAGCAACGCTCCAGCTTGTCTATGACATTAGACCAGCCAGAAGAATGGAGGCCCCAGAGAGCCTTAGAGCGTTGATTGGAATAGTCTACATATTCAAGTTTAAGTAGCTTCAGATAGGCTTTAAGCAGGTTGCCATCCTTAGCCACCCCAGCCTTTGCCGCAGCCTCATTGAGAACGCGTACAGCTTCAAGGCTTGTCATCATCTTGTTTCTCCTTTAATGCGTCCGCTACAGCTTCAGCAATAGCTTGCTTGTGCGCCTTCTCCTTGTTTGCCTGATTCCATTTCATAAAGAATTTAATAACAGGGATGAGGCCAAGGGTGACAATGGCACTAACGGCTTCAATGGATAGTCTCATTTAGCGCCCATTAACAGAGGAGGTGTCCTGAGCTTTCGTGCCAAACATCTCCGGCTCACTCATTTTGAAATATTTAGAATAATCAGAAGAGCCATCAAGGTGAGCACGCATCATGACATTCTTGTTAATGAGAGGGGCTAACTTGCGCTGTAACTCCCCGGCCTTAGCCCGCACACCTGCGTTGTTCTCAAATCCTTTAGCTGGCTTAAACTCAATAGTTTTGCCAGTCCATACATAACGGATAGTGTCTCCAGCAGGTTTAGTGTTAGGCGTGGGGACGAAGGCTGCACCAATCTGCGTACCAGTCTGAGGAACCCCCACAACACTTTTCCCCTGTTCCCATGCATTCTGAATAGCAGGAACCAGCTTATCCGAATAGTTGGAGGCGATAGCGTTACGCATATTGTTCAGGTTATCTGCGTCTATACGCCCGCCCATCTTCTGATAGTCAAGGAAAGCAGGGTTGGCAAGGAAGTTAACCAGATTGTTATAACCTTTAGGGTCGTCAGTAGCCCCGGAGAATGCAGCCCCACCTTTCATAAGCTGATTAACATGCACCTGTAATTCCTCAAAGGTGCCTTTAGGGTCGGCAATAGCAGGGTTTTTATTCGTAAGCGTACAGAGCGAACCGTCTGGTCATAATCTGATGTATTCGACAAAGTGGTGTCCACCAAATAAGTAGTGGGAACCAAAGTGTCAGATATGCAGAAAAATGTGACTCCCGGCAGGCGTAAGGGCTGCCCTAATTATTCTCCTGAGTTTAAGCAGCAGCTCGTTGCTGCCTCCTGCAAACCCGGAATATCCATCTCAAAACTGGCGCTTGAAAACGGCATCAACGCCAATTTGTTATTTAAATGGCGTCAGCAGTGGCGCGACGGAAAGCTGCTGTTACCTTCCTCCGATAGTCCTCAGCTGCTTCCTGTGACTCTCGATGCCACTACCGTACAGCCAGAATCGCTCGCAGAAGACGCGGGGCTCAGTATCAGCTGTGAGGTAACGTTCCGGCACGGTACGCTTCGCCTCAACGGCACTGTCAGCGAAACGTTCCTGGCTCTGCTGATACAGGAACTGAAGCGATGATCCCGCTACCTTCTGGCACTAAAATCTGGCTGGTTGCTGGTATCACCGACATGCGCAACGGCTTCAACGGCCTGGCCGCAAAGGTGCAGACAACGCTGAAAGATGACCCGATGTCCGGCCACGTCTTCATCTTCCGGGGACGCAGCGGCAGTCAGGTCAAACTGCTGTGGTCCACCGGCGACGGGCAGTGCCTGCTGACAAAACGGCTGGAACGTGGTCGCTTCGCCTGGCCCTCAGCCCGCGATGGCAAAGTGTTCCTGACGCCGGCGCAGCTGGCGATGCTGATGGAAGGTATCGACTGGCGGCAGCCAAAGCGGTTACTGACGTCCCTGACCATGCTGTAGCGCTCTTTATCCTGGTTGTCGCATAATAAGCCTGGTAAAATACGGGCTTATGAACAACACCTCTTCTGACGACATCCTTCTGCTGAAACAGCGCCTGGCCGAACAGGAAGCGTTGATCCACGCCCTGCAGGAAAAGCTGAGCAACCGGGAACGCGAAATAGACCATCTGCAGGCGCAACTGGATAAGTTGCGCCGGATGAACTTCGGCAGTCGTTCCGAAAAGGTATCCCGCCGTATCGCGCAGATGGAAGCTGACCTGAACCGGCTTCAGCAGGAAAGCGATGCCCTTACCGGTCGGGTTGATGATCCGGCGGTGCAGCGCCCGCTGCGTCAGACCCGCACCCGTAAACCGTTCCCTGAATCACTCCCCCGTGATGAAAAGCGGTTGTTCCCCACAGAATCCTGTTGCCCGGAGTGCGGAGGTTCGCTGAGCTACCTGGGTGAGGATGCCGCCGAACAGCTGGAGCTGATGCGCAGCGCCTTCCGGGTTATCCGTACGGTGCGCGAAAAGCATGCCTGTCGTCGGTGCGATCGCATCGTTCAGGCCCCGGTGCCTTCGCGCCCCATCGAGCGGGGTATCGCCGGACCGGGACTGCTGGCCCGTGTACTGGCGTCAAAGTATGCAGAACACACACCGCTGTATCGCCAGTCTGAAATATACGGCCGTCAGGGCGTGGAGATGAGTCGCTCACTGCTGTCGGGCTGGGTGGATGCGTGTTGTCGTCTGCTGGCACCGCTGGATGAAGCCCTTCAGGCCTATGTGCTGACCGATGGCAAACTCCATGCCGACGATACGCCCGTCCCGGTGCTGTTGCCAGGTAATAAGAAGACGAAAACCGGGCGGTTGTGGACGTATGTGCGTGATGACCGCAACGCCGGGTCAGTGCTGGCACCGGCAGTATGGTTCGCGTACAGCCCGGACAGAAAAGGCATCCATCCTCAGACCCATCTTGCCGGCTTCAGCGGTGTGCTGCAGGCGGATGCCTATGCGGGGTTCAATGAGCTCTACCGTGACGGCCATATAAAGGAAGCCGCATGCTGGGCCCATGCCCGGCGTAAAATCCACGATGTTCACGTTCGCACTCCCTCAGCGCTCACAGATGAAGCGCTGAAACGGATCGGCGAGTTGTATGCCATCGAAGCGGATATCAGGGGAATGCCGGCAGAACAACGGCTTGCCGAACGGCAGTTGAAAACGAAAGCGCGTCTTAAATCACTGGAAAACTGGCTGCGTGAAAAAGTGAAAACCCTGTCGCGACACTCAGAGCTGGCAAAAGCGTTCACCTATGTACTGAACCAGTGGCAAGCGTTGACGTACTACGCAGACGACGGCTGGGCTGAAGCGGATAACAACATCGCTGAAAATGCGCTGCGGACAGTCAGTCTGGGGCGTAAAAACTGGCTGTTCTTCGGCTCAGACCACGGTGGTGAGCGGGGAGCGCTGCTGTACAGTCTGATCGGGACGTGCAAACTGAATGGAGTAGATCCAGAACGCTACCTTCACCATATCCTTGATGTCATTGCTGACTGGCCGGTAAAGCGGGTTAGTGAACTGCTGCCGTGGCGCATCGTACTGCCAACTAAATAGCCCCCGTTCGTCAACACGGTTATCGCTGTACGCTTACTTTTATTCTTCAGGTTATTGATGTTATCAACCAACCCGCCAGTGTATGCCTTCGTTCCAGCCTTCTCATCCGGGTCAGTGGATACAGGGTTGGCTGGAGTGGCGTTAGGGTTCATATTCTTGCGTAAGAACTCAGCCATATAGCCCCCGGCCTCCCCCAGAATCTGAGGATTAGTTATGCCGCCCAGATACTTAGAGGAAGCAATGACGGAGGCCATCTTAGGGTCTGACAGGTAAGGCAGTTCAGCCTGTGCCTGTAATGAGTTATTGCGGCTCTTCAGTGTATCCTCAGTGATTTTGCCTGACAGAAACTCCATGCGGTTATCAATCGATTTGAAGATGGGGGAGGAAATGTCATCAACATAGCTGCCACCTGCTGCACCACGAATCTTCTGTGTCTGCGCCATGATGGCATCTTTAAGGCTGTTAGCCTGCACCATAGCCTGCTCATTCGTAATCTTACCAGCGCTCAGGTCTGCCTGAATCTTATCAAGCTGCGTCTGAGTATGCTGCATTACGTTAGCGCTAAAGTCTGCTGTAGCCTGACGTGCATACATCTGGTTCTTCTTAATCTGCAAATCCGCAGCGGCATTGGCACGCTGTGCGCGGGAAGCTGCAATGCTCTCCGCCTGAGCCTGAATACTCATTTTCTGCTTCTGAATGTCCAGTTGCTGGCTATAAAATTTCATTTCCCCAATTTGCTGTTGACGTTGGCGATAGAGATTAAGCCCATTCTCCTGCTGCTCTGGTGTCATCCCCTCAGTAATAAAGCCTTCAGCGGTAGCTGATTTAGTATCTGTAACAATCTGCTGGTCTACTGCTGTACCTTTAGCCAGCGTATCACCTAAGCCCTCAGTGGTTGTTACGTCTTTAGTGAAGCCTGTAAGTTTCTCAGTGAGATGGGGGTTGTTAGCAATAGCTGAGTTATATAGAGCACGTTGGCGGCGTTGAGCCTCCGCATGTGACATAGAACCTTGAGCTACAGCAGCGTCTAAAGCTGTGAGCTTCTGACCGTAGTTGCTAATCACTCCAGCATCTTTAGCGGCCTGAGCTTTCTTAGCCCCTTCTGCGGCTTTGTTGAATAAATCGAACTTTTGCTGAGTTGAAGGATCAGATCACGCATC
>ERZ772879.1807-NODE-1807-length-13926-cov-39.093865_pt1 | contig 13926 bp, 9 predicted proteins | sample MGYA00580582_ERZ772879 | MGnify/ENA primary metagenome ERZ772879 (study PRJEB29015, sample SAMEA2737682) | human gut metagenome | biome: human gut; feature: human-associated habitat; material: faeces | place: China | collected 2012 ... | reverse complement strand
CCGGCAAGGATACCACCAACCACAACGGTTTGGACATTGCCTATCCCTACGGCACTCCGATTCTGGCAGTGGAGGCCGGCACAGTCATTAAAGCGGGGTATCATGTCAGCTACGGAAATTATCTGGTCATCAACCACGGCGGCGGGTATTGCACACTTTATGCCCATTGCAGCCAACTTTTAGCGCAGGTTGGCGATAAGGTGAACAAATACGACACCATTGCCAAGGTCGGCGCTACTGGCAATGTGACCGGAAATCATCTGCATATTTGTGTTATTATCGACGGGGTCTACGTCAATCCAAAAGGATATCTGCATTAAAACAAAGAGGGCTGCTTCTGCCAATATGCAGGAGCGGCCCTCCTATTTTTTATTTATCCGAACAGTACAGACAAATAATCTGTCCGGCCGTCCAATACCCGAAGTATCTCTATTGTGCTGTGTTCCTCGTCCACATGGTAGAAAATCAACTGCTTTGACACCACAAAGTAGCGCACATCCGTGGTGATTTCAAACTTTTCTGCCAGTGCTGCACCCATATACGGGTTATCTACCAGCAAAGATATAGCTTTCAGCAGCGCGGTCATCAGCTTTTTGGCAGCTTTCGGGTTCTTCAGCCGCCCGGCGATGTAGTCACGGGTTGCTTCCATATCCTTAACGGCGGTTCTTTTATAGATTACCCTCATTTCTCTACTCCGAACATCTTGTATACTTCATCCTCGGAGTAAGAAACCGGATCATCCTGCGCTTCCTGCAACTGCTTTGTCAGCCGGGAGAGCGCCTTTGCCTTGATGATCTCCGCGTTGTCCTCTGTTACGGCAAAGGGAAAGCCGCCAGCGTTCAGCGACTGCTGGAAAAACACGTTGATGGCGTCGGTCAGGGTAAGACCGTTCTTTGCATACACAGATTCCAATTCCTGCTTGATTTCCGGGTTGATGCGGACGCGGAATACATCCGTTTTGGCCGCCGAAACAATGTTTTCCATAAAACAAACTCCCTTCGTGCCGTAGTTTTCTTATCTCTATTATACGTTCACGGCATTCGGTTGTCAATCTATGTAGCTACATTGATGCCACAAGCTCATATTTGAAAATTTATCTGCCGAAATGCAGTAAATCAGCACAACATCCGCACAGCAAAAGTCTTTTTTGCTGCAATATGACTCTGCTATAATAGTATCGTCAAAATTGAACAGAAACGCAAGAGCGCCTTTTTTCGAGGGCGCTTTTTTTGTTTGGAGGTGGTCGAAATTTCACGCGAAGAGCGGGATGTTTACCTTATCCCGCAGAATTTTGTGGACACTGGTACGATTCTTGGCGGCACGGTCAAGCTGCGCAATGCGGTGGAGGCGGCTGTGCTTGCTGTGGGCAGTGCGGTACCGCTGTTCTATCTGCCGTTGGCATTCAACATCCGCTTGATGATCGTCATTGCGGTGTCGGTGCCGCTGGCCGTGTTTGGTGTAGTCGGTTTTGGCGGTGACAGCCTGACGCAGTTTGTGGCACATTGGTTCCGCTTTATGAAGCGCCGCCGTATCGTCACACCTACACAGCAGGGCAATCTCGAAGCCAACCGACACCGACATCTACGGCTCATCAGTAAGCGATACCGTGTTGTCTACTATGATGATTCCGATACCCTGCCCCACAACGCGCAGGTCTTGCAACGTAAGGCGGATCGCCACGGAAAGCTGGTAAAACGGCAGACGCTCTACGACTTGCTCCCCATCGAGAAAATCGAGAACGGCATCCTGCACACCACAGATGAGCGCCACATCAAGATTCTGGAGATCGAGCCCATCAACTTCCTGCTGCGCTCCCCACGGGAGCAGCGCAGCGTCATCTACTCGTTCGCCAGCCTTTTGAAAGTCAGCCCAGTGCGGCTGCAATTCAAGTCATTCTCCCGCAAGGCCGATGTCAATGCCTATCTGGACAAGCTGCGGCGGGATGCCGCCAACGAACCGGACGCAGCGGTGCGTAAGCGCCACATGAGCTATATCCGCTTTGTCAAGCGGCTCGGTTCCCGCGATGCTGTTAGCCGTCGCTTCTTCGTGATTTTCCAGTACGAAGCCCCCACGAACGAGCGGAATATCTCCTATGCCGAAATCGTCTCCACGCTCGAAACCACCGCCCGCAACTTCCGCACCTATCTAGCGCAGTGCGGCAACGCCATCGTGGAACACGAGAACGAGGACGAGTTTCTCACGGACGTTTTCTATACCTTATTAAATAGGCGAACAGCGGTACAGGTGCCGTTGCAGGAGCGAATCCAAGATGTGCTTGCCAGCTATTTGGCCCAGAACGATACCACAGCGCTGGATAAGATACCTCCCGCCGCCTTTATGATCCCGCCCTCGCTGGATTTGAAGCATGGACGTTATCTCTACATGGACGGCACCTACCATGCCTACCTGATGATTCCCGCAGACGGCTACCGCGCACAGGTCACGGCCGGGTGGATGGCATTGCTGGTGAATGCCGGCGAAGGCATTGATGTGGATCTGTTTCTGGAACGACAGCCCAAAGAACGCATGATGCAGAAAATCGGGCAGCAGATCCGCATCAACCGCAGCAAAATCAAGGACACCAGCGACACAAACTCGGATTTCGATGACCTCTCCAACGCCATTCGTTCCGGCTACTACCTGAAAGACGGTCTTGCCAACAACGAGGATTTCTACTACGCCGCCATCCTCGTAACGGTCACAGCCGCCAGCGTCAAGGATTTAGAGTGGCGCATCGGGGAGATACGCAAGCTCATGGTCTCGCAGGATATGAATTTGCAGCTGTGCAGTTTCCGGCAGGAAGCAGCTTTTCTCTCTTCCCTGCCGCTGTGCGCCCCGGATGCGGCGCTGTTCAAAAAATACCGCCGCAATATCCTTACCTCAACCGCGGCCAGCTTTTATCCGTTCGTCAGCTTTGAACTGTGCGACACCAACGGTGTACTGCTGGGCGTGAATAAGTACAATAACTCCCTCGTCAGCCTCGACAACTTCAACACCCATATCTACAAAAACGCAAATATGGCGATTCTCGGCACCTCCGGCGCGGGCAAGACGTTCACTATGCAGCTGATCGCCCGGCGTATGCGGCTGGCGGGAACACCGGTTTACATCATCGCTCCGTTGAAGGGTCACGAGTTTTACCGGCAGGCCAAGGCGCTGAACGGCACCATCATCCGCATCGTGCCGGGCAGTCCGGATTGCATCAACGTCATGGAGATTCGCAAAATCGACCACACCAGCAGCGAACTGCTGGATGGTCCTATGCCGGAGCAGTCGGAACTGGCTGCCAAAATCCAGAAGCTGCACATTTTCTTCTCGCTGCTGATTCCCGATTTGAGCAACGAGGAACGCCAGCTCTTGGATGAAGCTATCGTTACCACCTACCGCAATAAGGGCATCACCTACAGCAATGCCAGTCTGGATGACCCTGCGCACCCCGGCCAGTACCGCGAAATGCCGATTTTGGGTGACCTGCACGCGGTCTTGTCTTCCGCTCCGGAAACGCGGCGCATTGCCAACATTCTAAACCGCCTTGTCCACGGCTCGGCATCCAGCTTTAACCGCCAGACAAACGTGAACCTTGACAACAGCTATGTCGTCATCGACATCAGCGAACTGTCCGGCGACCTGCTGACCGTGGGTATGTACATCGGGCTGGATTATATGTGGGATAAGGCCAAAGAGGACCTGACCCGCCGCAAGCAGATTTTTATAGATGAAGTCTGGCAAATCATCGGCGCATCGTCCAATGCGCTGGCCGCCAATTATGTATTCGAGGCCGTCAAGACGATTCGCGGCTATGGCGGCGGTGTGCTGGTTGCCACGCAGGATTTGAACGACTTCTTTTCCTTGGAAGATGGAAAATACGGCCGCGGCATCCTGAACAACTGCAAAATCAAAATCATTCTGAATCTGGAGGAAGAGGAAGCGCAGCGCGTACAGAGCGTCTTGAAGCTGACAGATGCCGAAATCGACAACATTACCCGCTTCGAGCGCGGCAGTGCGCTAATCGTCACAAACTCCAACAATGTCACCGTTGATATGCGATGCAGCGAGGAAGAAAAGGACCTGATCACCACAGACCGGGACGAGCTGCGCCGTATTGTAGAACGCAAAATGCAAAATCAAACCGAAACGGAGGAATCCTAATGAAGAAACCTGTTATCGCCGCCCTGTGCTGTTTTCTGGCACTGGGTACCGCCACCGCAGCCTTTGCCGAGGAGCCCACGACCGCCCCTGCCCCGGAACTGGTGGAATTGTCGCCCGAAGATACCGCGCCGCCGTTCTACCCGGACAGCATCTCATGGCAGGAGGACGGCGGTCAACTGCTTGTCGTCAAGCAGTACAGCGTGCCCTACGGCACGACCGTTGCCGACCTGACCGAAAGCACTATGCAGTGGAACGGCGCCGATTACATCCTATGGGGCGTCACGCAGTCTGTGGAGGGCGGTGTGACCGAAGAAAAAGAGGTCACGCAGGATTTTGAATTGTCCGTGCGCAGCGCCGATGCCGAAACCGCCCGCAATGATGTGAAAGAGTCTGTGGCCTACGACGACGAGTACGGCTTTTCCGGCTCACTGACCTTGCAGGACATTACGATTGGCGAGACATTGCAGGCCGACAGCACCTACATGGCAACAGCGCACTACGCCGGGACTGTCACTCGCACCGAGGCTGGAACCGTGCATTACACGCTGCTGTACGCACCGGTTTCTGCACCTGTGGTTGTTGCTGCGGCAGAAAGCGGCATCAAACCCGCCCTGCTGGTTATGGGTATCGCCTGTGCGCTGCTTTTCATCGCGGTGCTGCTGATTATTACCCATCTACTGCGCAAAGAGCCTGCTCACGCGGTTGAGCCCACAAAGCCCGCCCCTGCGCCGAAAGTCTATGTGCCATCCGGGGATATTGTCCTCGGCGGCAGAAATGAGGATGAAGATGAAGAAAATCTCTGATTGGGCAAAAGTCCTGCTGCCGCTGATCGGCAGCGGACTGGTCCTGCACTACCTGCTCCTATGGTATGATTGCCGCCATGCGGTGGTGCTGCACAAAGAAGTCTATCACAAGCCAAAATACTAAGGAGGAAAACACCATGATTGCACAATGCCTTTACCAGTCCGACCCGAAGAATCTTGCCAGCATGGGCAGACAGCGCCTTGTCTGCCAGCGCGCCGCCCGCAAATTGCAGTGGGGCGTGCAGAAAGAACGCATTTCCGAGACAAACGAGCCCGTGCCGCTGCTCATGCGCCCCGCCGTCAAGGAGATTTTGCAGGATGCCGAGCAGCATCGCTTCGATGTGCTGCTGATCGGCAACCGGGATTCACTCTGCTGTGATGCCGCCGACATGGAGAGTTTTTTGACCGTGCTGAACTCGTTCAACATCCACATTTTTGCCGGCGGCCAGGGCAGTTGGGTCGAGCCGAACGGCCGCCACTACGCGCCCCTGCCCCGCCTGCCGTGGCAGGAAGATGATGTTGCGGAGGTGCCGCAGTGAGAGAAAAATTCAAACGCTTCTGCGATACCGCCAATCCCGATTTGCTGCGACTTGTCATTATTTTTGTTTTGGTTGGGCTGCTATTGGCCGGTTTTCTGCTTTTCGGGCGTTCAGGCAAGATTGGTTCTGTCCTGCCCGCATGGACACAGACTGAGCACGTGGAACCGCCCGATGAACGGCTTGCCGCCGCGCAGAAAGAAAACCCGGACACAGTGGCGTGGATTACGATTCCCGGCACGAACATCGACGCGCCTGTGCAGCAGTACGGAGACAACGACTATTATCTGCGCCGTGATGAAAAGGGGGTCAAGGATTACCACGGCTGCATCTATGCCGACTATGCCTGCCGCATGGACAGCGGTATAAAAGTATCTCGCAATCTTATTTTTTACGGTCACACCTTTACCGACGAGGACTATGTCGGCGGATTTGAGGATTTGCACAAATACCGCGTGTTCGAGTTTGGGCAGGAAAACCCATACATTTATGTTTCACTGGCAGATGAAAAGCTGACGTATCAGATTTTCAGCCTATGGGTCTGCGATGCAAGCACCGATACCGACTGCATTCAGGCGGACCCGGACGATGCTGCATTCCAGCAGATTCTGGATAAGGCTGTTGCCAGCTGTGCATTCGACTACGGTGTGGACGTGACGACCGATGACCATATTCTGACACTCTCCACCTGCACGGCAGACCCCAACAGCCGCCTGTTGGTCGTTGCCAAGCTGATTGATGGAGGTGGTGCAGATGTAAAATCCTAAATCGCACGCACTCTTTTGACGTATAAAACCACACAAGGAGATATGCAATGCAATATAAACTCAAACACCGCTTATCTGCGGCGCTCATGGCGGGTGCCATGTGCTGTACGATGATTCCTGCTGCCTCGGCCGAGGAGATTTCCACGCCAGAGATAGCAGATACATTTGTTCCCGAAATTACGGACAGCGTAACCCCAGACCTTTCTCAGATTACCGAAAATCTGTACAACGATTTGCCCGATGCACCTACTGGTAGTTATCTCGGCAGCATGGGGCTGCCTGTGGCAACCGGTGAGACGAAAATCAGCATCTCGGCATGGGTATCTGACCTGTATGATGGTACCGATGCCCACATGGACGCCGATGCGCTGAACGGAAATGAAAGCACCGTCATCGTTGGCCGCAATCCCGATGCAGATTATGCGGTAGTTCCTCTGTTGGTACAAACCGAATACCCCGCAAACAGTGCAACAGCAGAAGTTGTACTTCCGAAAGGGGTGGAGGTTCTCAGCTACGCATCTACTGATGCAGACCTCATTTCTGCCGATGATGCCGAGCAAGCCAAAATCCTACATCAGACTTACGCCGAGCAATCTGCGGCTGCAACAGGCTTTTATGTGAAGGCTTTTTCTGACTTCACTGCGCAGTTTGTTTACGCCAGCCCGGACGGCACCACTTTACAGAAATCTATTCATGTACAATTGTCGGATGATGCAGCCCCTGCACAGCTTTATGCCGATAACGGTGTTGCAACACTCGCAGCAGGTCCTACCCCGCCCTATGCCACCGGCAAAATCACCAGCATTGCCAAAGAGGGCGGCACTTGGCTTATTTGGTTCAACGGACAAGAAGCCTACTGTTGCAGTCATGGTCTGAACGGTCAGCCCAATGGCTGCCCGACCTACACTTTTGACCATGTGTCTCGCCTTGAGCCCGGCCAGTACACCCCCGGCAACCATTACGCGAACCAAATCAACATTTGGGGCGGCCTCGGTCAGTTGAGTCTCGATATGCTGGACAGCAAGCCCGTTGTTATGAGCGCGGATACAGAGCAGCCCGACCTCATCAGTGAGATCTACGATGAAACCCAGCAGTGGATTATCGAAAACTATCCCGACAGCTACGCGGCACAGACTTACGTTGCCGCTGCCGAGGAACTGGAAAGTGGCGTTGCCGTGCAATCCGGCGAAAACGGTTACTACACTTACATTTACAACCCGCCCGCAGGCTACGCGTGGCAGGTCGTAGCGCTGGTGGGCGAGGAAATCGCAGGTGGCACCACAGGCGGCACTGAAATCTCAGACATACCAAGTGTTCCCGAACCGCAGTATTATTCTGCCGAATGGACAGCTCCCGCGCAGAGTGCTAGCGGCAGTTTTGACCTGACATTCACCGTCAACACCGATAAGTATCAGCTGAATACGCTGGAGAAAGTGGATGGTGCAGTCATTACCGTCACTCCAAGCCAGACCAGCGGCAGTGTGGACGGCGGTAGTTGGAAGATGACTCCTGCCGGAGCGCAGACCATTACCACCAGCGGTCACACGCAGGACGACAACTACCATTTGAATGGCGGCGATGGTTCTGCCACATGGACAGTACATTATGAGGTGTCCAAGACCAGCACAAGCACACTCAGCGGGCAGGAAGGACCGTTCACCAGCCAGGCTGAAGCGGATGCCGCTGCCGAGGCTGCCAAAAATGCAGCCATCAACCAACTGAAAAACGAAGCACAAGGTATGGTAGATGCTGCCATCGCCTCGGCGCGGGCACAGCTTGCAAATATTACGTTTAGCTACGATGAAATCACCATTCCGCACGGCTTCGATACCACGTCTGGTGCTCTGAGCAGCCACCAGACGATTACTGTTCCTGCCAACAGCTCGAACTATTACCAGATGAAAAACGATGAGTGGTCGGTCAAAGTCAGTATTGACAAAATCGACAGCGAAACCAAGCAGCGCATCAAGGGCGATGCCGAGTTTAAGATTTTCGAGTGGGATACCGTCCGGCAGTGCTACATCCCCAATGGTGGGTACAACCAGTACAAGGTTGAGCGCCAAGCAGATGGAACTCACAAAGTCATCAACCACAGCAATTATGCCAACGGTTCTGACAATATCTATTACACCCAGCGAAACGAGGGTAAGTTCGTCATCGTGGAAAGCCATGCTCCCAGCGGGTACTATGGCGATTGGACGGATGTAACCAAACCCGGCACGGCAGGCTCTGTGCTGGGTAAGCGGGCGTATGCCTTTGAAATCACGAAAGCATTAGGCGGTCAGACGATTTGGCTGGGCAACGCGGACTATAACGCCGACATTACCACGGCCAACAGCGGTGGTACGCTCATCGACACCGGCGAGGGCATCGTCACAATTACATTTGGCAGTCGCAATGCGGATAAGACCTATACCACCGATCCTACAGGTATTGCCAGCAACGAGGATTCCTACACCATGCACGCCGATGTCGACACCATGCAGAACGACCGCACTCTCGGCAGCATCACTCTCTCCAAAGCAGACTTTGATGCCGCCCGGTATCTGGCCGCAGGCAGTAATGGCGACTCAACGCTTGAAGGTGCCGTGTACGACCTGTATGCCGCCGAGGACATTCTTCATCCGAACGGCGTTTCCGGCATTGTCGATTACTCCAAGATCACCGATTCCAGCGGCAACCCCATCTGGCATACCACCGTGCTTACCAACGGCGCATGGAAGTCCGACTATCTCCCGGTGCTGAAAAAGGATTACCTTGTAGCCTCCGCCGCCATCAAGGACGGCAAGCTGGCGTTTTCTAATCTCTACTTAGGTCGTTACAACCTTGTGGAGCGCGCCACCGGCATCGTGATCCCCGTGGATTCCAACGGGCAGTATTATCTTTCCGGCAAGTATCCCCTGCTCAACAAAAAGCTGGAGCCTACCGGCAGCTATGCCGCCCTCGCCAGCAATGGCACAGAATACATCGACTATGTCTACCGCAACCAATATTCTGCTGTTGCCGAGAGTCGCGCCTTAGACGGCAGCAAGACCTATGACGGCTACTACCTGTCCTTTGCGAAAGGCTATCTCTGTGATGAAGTCAACCACTATCAATCCCTTACTTATGCAGATGAATCCACTTACGTTGTCCGCGCTGAAGATCAGACGCAGGACGAAGTACTGAAATCCGGGTTCAGTCTGCAAAAGCTGGTGTCCACCACCGGTCAGCCCTCCCCTGCCATTAAGCTGGGCGGTGCCGGGTTCAAAGTGTACCGTGTATCGCTGCTGAGCAAGGCAGACCAGTTTGCCCAAAACGCCGATGGCAGTTACGATACCGCCAGCATTCTGGATGTCTACCGTAAATCCAGCTACGATCAGGACACGCTGAAATTTGATTTTTCTGACGAAGAACAGGCTGTTGCCACGATGTACGAGAGTGACACCGCCGTCGTCACCCGCTATAACGCAACCTTGACCGCAGACGGTGATTTTGCCAACGGGCAGGGTCTTGGCTGGGTGCCGACCAACAATGCGCAAGAATATCGCTTATCCGAGATCTTCACGAACGAGGAAGGCATCCTGCGTGTGCAGGGGCTTCCTTACGGCCAGTACATCGTCGTGGAAACCACCGTACCGAAGGATGTTTTTCAGGCTGAACCGTTCCTTATCAATGTCAATGCATCCAGCCCGCAGAGCAGCTTTACTGTGCCTGCTGGCAGCATCACAACGCCCAGCGGCAGCTACATAACCTACAACATTCTGGATGAAGAGTTGGAGGGCTACTTGCAGCTTGTCAAAATCGACATTGAGACGGGCAAGCCTGTCAAAATTGCCGACACTGCGTTCAACATTTACTACATTGCCGAGGACGGCCGTGAAACCCTTGTGGAGATGAACGACCCGAAATCCGGCAATGCCTGGGCAAAGACCAGCACTTTCTATACCGATTCCAACGGCGAAATGAAGACCCCGGAAAAACTGCCGCTGGGCAGGTACCGCATCGTCGAGATCGAAGGTCCACGCGGGTATTTCAACGACCGCCAGTACAATGTCGTGTTTGAGCTGACCTCGGACCGTGTGTATCAGGTCAGCGGCGGCAGCGCCGACGGCATGGACGACTACGTCATCACCGAAAACTACTATAACCACGAGACATTGGGGCAAATCAAAATCCGCAAAATTGGTAACGTGCTGACCGGGTACGAAAACGGACAGTTCGTGTACGAGTCCGATAACCTTGCCAATGCCACCTATGAGATCCACGCGCAGGGCGATATTCCCACGCCGGACAATCAAGGCACACTCTGGTACGCAGATGGCGACCTTGTCGCTACCGTTACCACTGCCGAAGACGGGCAGGTGGACGAAGTCCGATTCAGCCCCACGCGGACACTCGCCACCTATGATTTCTTGAAAGTAACCCACGATGGCACGAAAGGCGAAGTCACTATCACGCTGCCGCTGGGTACCTACACGATTTCCGAGGTGCAGGCCCCTTACGGTTTTGTCCACACCGACCACACTTACACCGTGGTGCTGGACTGGGACAACCAGTATAACGACCTCGTTCTTGCAAAAAGCATCATCGACCACACGCAGGACGGTGATGTTGTGTACGACTACTCTATTATAAATGTAGGCAACGCCAATGCCGAGCAGATTGAAAAGCAGGTTCTTGTCTTTGAGAATGCCCGTGTGCTGCCGATCGTTGAGGAGGGCAAAGTCGGTGTCGGGCTGTATAAGCTGGATCGCGACACCTGCGATTTGACCGATGAAGCGCCCTATACAGACGGCTGTAAGACCCGCGCCTCCCTTTTGAACGGCGGCAGCAACCGCGCCGACATCCCGGCTGATGCCAATATGGTCGCGGGCGCCGTCTATGAGCTGTACACCGCAGACGACATTTACAGTATTTCCGGCGAGCTGCTGGCCGCCGCCGATACTCTGCTGGGCACAGCCACCACCGATGAAAACGGCCTTGCCTATTTTGATGTAGACGTTCCTCTGCGCGGTGAACATTACGGCGGCAGCGATGCCCACGACTGTACGACCAACAGCGGCCGCTACTATCTGCGTGAAATCAGCGTGCCGGACGGCTACCTGATTGAGCAGAGTGTGATTCCCGTTGAGTTCACCTATGAAAACCAGTTCATTGCATGGCAGGTCGTTGACTGCCTGCACTCCGACAAGCAGACCACCGTGGAGATTGACAAGCGCGCTTTCACTTCTGATTCCGATGACACCTTTGCCCTGACCGGTGCCACGTTGACCGTGACCGATTGGAACGGCAATGTGGTGGACAGCTGGGAGAGCAGCGATACGGCTCATGTGATTTGCGGGCTGCATCTTTCCCACGACTTTGCCGGGAACCGCGATACCTCAAAAGTCTATACCTTGGCCGAGACTTGTCCGGCAGACGGCTATACCACCGCCCGCTCGATTCAGTTCCGCTTGGAGCAGGCCACGGACGATAATGCCTACTTGCAGGAAACGGCGGTCTGGGTTCTGCATGAATCCGAAGATACAGCATACCAGTCTGGCAGCATTATCTCCCCCACCGCGTTTTCCGACGATACCGTGGCTACGATTTCCGCCAAGCTGCGCGCTTTCTGGGATAAGCTGCTGGGCAAGAATCCCGATGCAGACGGCGTTGTCATTGCCAACTGGTACTGCGTGAACGGCACGCTGGTGGTGAATTTCACCGATGCCGCCAACGACCGCGCGATTGCCAAATGCCTGCGGGAGAGCGACTTCTCCGACCTGACGTTTGACAAGGCCTATCTGAACGGCGCGGCGGCTCCCGCGTTCTTTGCCGATAAGCAGGTTGCAGAAAAGCCCGCCGATGCCGAAATCACCTACTCTGCAAGCTGGATTCTGCTGAAAGATTCTGATGGATTCAGCCAGACAGTGACGATGCTGGATGCGCCCACCCGCGTAAAAATCAGCAAAGCCGATATTACGACCCACGAAGAAGTCCCCGGTGCCACGCTGCGTGTGCTGGATAAAGACGGCAATGTTGTGGACGAATGGGTGTCCGAAGATACGCCGCACTACATGGAGGCTGTGCTGGTTGCGGGCGAAACCTACACACTGGAGGAAACGCTCGTACCCGATAATTCCGGGTATGTGCCTGCCAATGCCATTCAGTTCACAGTCGAGGATAACGGCAAGGTCCAGCACGTTATCATGCAGGACGACTACACGAAAGTGCAGATTTCCAAGACCGACATTGCCACCGGCAAGGAAATCAGCGGCGCAAAGCTGAAAATCACGGATGCAGACGGCAAAACCGTTGCTGAATGGGTTACAGACGGCACACCGCACTATATGGAGCGCATCCCGATGGGAACTTACACCCTGACCGAAACGGTGGCTCCCATCGAGCAGGGCTATGTCCGCGCCGAGAGCGTTACCTTTGAGGTTGGTCCTACCGAGAATATTCAGCGTGTGGAGATGAAAGACGATTTTACCAAGGTCGAAATCTTCAAGGCTGACATGACAGATGGTCACGAGCTGCCCGGTGCAAAACTGAAAATCACCGATGCCAGCGGCAACACCATTGCCGAGTGGGAAACCAACGGCCAGCCCCACCGCATCGAGCGCCTGAAGCCCGGCGACTATACGCTGACCGAAACTGCCGCCCCGGCCGGGTATCTGCTCAGCGAAGAGGTTCACTTCACCGTGCAGGAAACCGGGGAAATTCAGAAAGTCACGATGTACGATGCCCCGGCGCACTCGCTGATCCTCACGAAACGTGATATTGCCACCAATGCAAAGCTGGCGGATGCCCGCTTAACGATCCGCGATGCCTACGGCACGACCATTGATCGCTGGACGACAACGGACGGCGACCATGCCATCCGTGTACTGCCGGAGCGCTCCGCCGCCAAAGACCCACACAAAAATCTGCTGCTTTTGTCCGATGACACCAGTGAACACGTCTACACGATGGTGGAAGAACTGGCCCCGGACGGCTATCTCGTTGCCGAGAGCATTACATTCAAGGTCATGCAGATGAACAATGCACTTGTTGTGTTTGTATGGCAGGATGGCGGCTGGCAGAAATCTTCCGAAGGGTATCTTGCCATGTATGATGAGCGTACCGATACACCCGTGCCGCTTATGAAAACTTTCCCGCAGACCGGCAGAATTTTATAAAAACTGTGCCGAGTTGTTACGCTGCGCACAATTTGAGATTGGAGTGATATTTTGTCTGTTTCCTGTTTTACTTCCACCAATTTGCACCTCTGTAAGTTCCTGCGCACCACAGGCCGCGACTGGCGCAACACCATCTACATCGAGTGCGGTGACTGTCAGCGCGCTGTGAGCCGCAGCTGCAAAAATCTGCTCTGTGCCTTTGATACGGCCGGTGCGCCGGTCATTGTGCCGGTGCATGATGTGGAATACCTGTTCAGCACCACCGTGGATAAGTCCGAGTGCCGCGCCATCCTCACGAAATCCAGCTTCTGTGAACTGTACAAAGGCTGGCTCGATGAACATATCCGTGACCCTCACGCCTGCCCGCTGAATGATCTGTACGTCAACTGGGACATTCCTGACCCTGGTGCGGCGAGGATTTTTCTGAGCCGGTAAATAGGCGTTAAATAACAACAATCCCCAAGGTAACTTCACTGAAGTGACCCCAAAAAGTTAGACAATATTCTGAAGTAAAAATTGTTCAAGCAGC
>ERZ772879.1798-NODE-1798-length-13977-cov-3.415314_pt1 | contig 13977 bp, 11 predicted proteins | sample MGYA00580582_ERZ772879 | MGnify/ENA primary metagenome ERZ772879 (study PRJEB29015, sample SAMEA2737682) | human gut metagenome | biome: human gut; feature: human-associated habitat; material: faeces | place: China | collected 2012 ... | reverse complement strand
TAATGAATATGGCTTTATCGAAGCTCCATACCGCAAGGTTGATAAGGAAACAGGCAGAGTTCTTGACGAGGTTTGCTATATGACTGCCGATGAAGAAGACGAATACATTGTAGCACAGGCAAACGAGCCGCTTGACGAGGCAGGTCATTTTGTAAACAAAAAGGTTACTGCCCGTTATCTTGACGGTTTCCGTGAGGTTGAGTCCTCCCGTGCCGATTATATGGACGTTTCACCGAAAATGGTGGTTTCGGTAGCAACCGCCATGATTCCGTTCCTTGAGAACGACGATACCAACCGTGCGCTCATGGGCTCGAACATGCAGAAGCAGGCTGTGCCGCTTTTACGTCCCGAAAACCCGATTGTTGCAACCGGTATGGAATACAAGGCGGCGGTTGACTCGGGCGTTGTTGTGCTTGCAAAGCGCGACGGCGAGGTTACCTATGTCAGCGCGGATTATATCAAGATCCGTGCGACCAACGGCGAAATCGATGAATACAGGCTTATCAAGTTCCTGCGTTCAAACCACGGAACCTGCATAAACCAGCGCCCGATAGTGGCAGTCGGTCAAAAGGTCAAGGAGCACGAGGTTATTGCCGACGGCCCGGCTACGAGCAACGGCGAAATATCCCTCGGCAGAAACGCCCTTATCGGATTTATGACATGGGAAGGCTACAACTACGAGGACGCGGTTCTTATAAACGAGCGCTTGGTGCGCGATGATGTTTATACCTCTATCCATATTGAGGAATATGAGCTTGAAGCGCGCGATACAAAGCTCGGACCTGAGGAAATAACAAGAGATATACCGAATGTCGGCGAGGACGCGCTTAAGGATCTTGACGACCGCGGTATTATCCGCGTCGGCGCAGAGGTCACCGCGGGCGATATACTTGTAGGAAAGGTAACGCCCAAGGGCGAAACCGAGCTTACCGCCGAGGAAAGACTGCTCCGTGCAATATTCGGCGAAAAGGCGCGCGAGGTAAGGGATACCTCTCTGCGTGTTCCGCACGGCGAATACGGCACAATTGTTGATGTTAAGGTATTCACAAGAGAAAATTCGGCTGAATTAAGCCCCGGAGTAAATGTTGTCGTTCGCTGCTATATAGCGCAGAAGCGTAAGATTTCCGTGGGAGATAAAATGGCGGGACGCCATGGTAATAAGGGCGTTGTATCCCGCATACTTCCGAGTGAGGATATGCCCTTCCTGCCGGACGGCACTCCGCTTGATATAGTTCTGAACCCGTTGGGCGTTCCGTCCCGAATGAATATAGGTCAGGTGCTTGAGGTTCACTTAGGATATGCCGCGAAAGCGCTCGGCTGGAACATCTGCACCCCGGTATTTGACGGTGCTCATGAGGATGACATCCGCAAGTGCTTTGCAATGGCGGAGGAATTCACAAAATCCGACGAATATAAGGATAAGAACAGCGCGAAGCTTGACTTCTCACGCATCCCGCTGACGGCAGACGCCAAGACCCAGCTTTATGACGGGCGCACCGGCGAGCCGTTTGATAACCCGGTAACCGTTGGCTATATGTACTATCTCAAGCTGCATCACCTGGTTGACGATAAGATCCATGCGCGTTCTACAGGTCCGTACTCCCTTGTTACCCAGCAGCCGCTCGGCGGTAAGGCGCAGTTCGGCGGTCAGCGTTTCGGAGAAATGGAAGTTTGGGCGCTTGAGGCTTACGGTGCGGCTTATACGCTGCAGGAAATACTCACCGTTAAGTCGGACGATGTTGTGGGTCGAGTCAAGACCTATGAGTCAATCGTTAAGGGTCAGAATATTCCGAAGCCGGGCGTGCCCGAGTCGTTCAAGGTTCTTATTAAGGAGCTGCAGTCCCTGGGTCTTGATGTTAAGGTGCTTGACCGTAACGATGAGGAGATTGACTTGAAGCAGAGCTTTGAGGATGACGACGACATCGGTCTCGGAACACCGGCAATTCCCGAAAACGAGGGTAACGATGTTGACTTTGACGGTCAGTCGGTTGCCGACGATTTGACCGGATTCGGTCTTGAGGACGAAAACGGCGAAGCGATAGCCGAGGATGAATATGACGAATTCGCATCAGACGATGAATTCGACGACGAAAATTAAACGGAGGGGCAGATATGGCAGAAATTGAATTTGAATCAATAAAAATAGGACTTGCGTCTCCCGAACAGATAAGAAGCTGGTCGCACGGCGAGGTTACAAAGCCGGAGACCATTAACTACCGTACCTTAAAGCCCGAGCAGGGCGGACTTTTCTGCGAGCGTATTTTCGGGCCGCAGAAGGACTGGGAGTGCCACTGCGGCAAGTACAAGCGTATCCGCTACAAGGGCAAGATCTGCGACCGCTGCGGCGTTGAGGTCACCAAGGCCAAGGTCCGCCGTGAGCGTATGGGCCACATCGAGCTGGCTGCTCCCGTGAGCCACATCTGGTACTTCAAGGGCAGCCCGAGCCGCCTTGGCTACCTGCTCGACATCTCGCCGAAGGACCTCGAGAAGGTTCTGTACTTCGCGAGCAACATCATCACCTGGGTCGACAAGGAGGCTCTGGCCGAGGACGCCGCCGAGCTCGAGGAAGAGCTCGCAGCTGGTCTCGAGGAGCTCGATTCCGAGCGCGATCGCCTCATCCAGATGACGCGCCACCAGTCGACCGAGTACTTCGACGAGAACGGCGAGCGCGAGTACGACGAGGAAGACCTCATGACCCCGGAAGAGGTCGAGGAGGAAATCGCCGACTTGCGCGAGGAGTTCGAGGAGCGCAAGGACCTGCGCACCGAGGCCTACGAGACCCTCATGCGCATCGAGCCCAAGATGCTCATCTCCGACGAGACGCTCTATCGCGAGCTGCGCCTCAACTACCGTGACTACTTCCGCGGTGGCATGGGTGCCGAGGCCGTGCGCGACCTGCTCGGCGATGTCGATCTCGAGGCCACGGCCGAGGAGCTGCGCGAGATCATCGCGACCGGCAAGGGCCAGAAGCGTGCCAAGGCCGTCAAGCGCCTCAAGGTCGTCGAGGCCTTTATCCGCAGCAACAACGATCCGACGGACATGATCCTCGATGTCATTCCGGTCATCCCGCCCGACCTGCGCCCGATGGTGCAGCTCGATGGTGGCCGCTTTGCCACGAGTGACCTCAACGATCTGTATCGTCGTGTCATCAACCGCAACAACCGTCTCAAGAAGCTGCTCGACCTCTCGGCTCCCGACATCATCGTGAACAACGAGAAGCGCATGCTCCAGGAGGCCGTGGACGCCCTCTTCGACAACGGCCGTCGTGGCCGTCCCGTCGTGGGCCCGGGCAACCGCCCGCTCAAGTCGCTTGCCGACATGCTCAAGGGCAAGCAGGGCCGCTTCCGCCAGAACCTGCTGGGCAAGCGCGTCGACTATTCCGGTCGTTCGGTCATCGTCGTCGGCCCGCAGCTCAAGATTCACCAGTGCGGTCTTCCCAAGCAGATGGCTCTCGAGCTGTTCAAGCCCTTCGTCATGAAGCGCCTGGTCGAACTCGAGCAAGCTGCCAACATCAAGGCCGCCAAGCGCATGGTCGATCGCGGCGCATCACTCGTCTGGGACGTCCTCGAAGAGGTCATCACCGATCATCCCGTGCTGCTCAACCGCGCACCAACCCTGCACCGCCTCGGCATCCAGGCCTTCGAGCCCGTGCTCGTCGAGGGTAAGGCCATCCGTCTGCATCCGCTCGTCTGCACCGCGTTCAACGCGGACTTCGACGGTGACCAGATGGCCGTGCACGTGCCGTTGTCAAGCGAGGCGCAGGCCGAGGCCCGCGTGCTTATGCTGAGCTCCAACAACATCAAGTCGCCTGCCCATGGCAAGCCGCTTACCATCCCGACGCAGGACATGATTATCGGCATCTACTACCTCACTGCCGCACGTGACGGCTTCGAGGGCGAGGGTCGCTGCTTCATGGACTTCAAGGATGCGCAGAACGCTTACGACGCCCGTGCCGATGTCGACCTGCAGGCCAAGATCTTCGTGCGCCTCAAGTACGACACCAAGGTCGAGACCTCCTATGGCGTCTACGAGGAGAAGAAGGCCGGCGAGCGCATCGAGACGACGATTGGCCGCATCATCTTCAATAGCGTGCTTCCCAAGGAACATGCCTTCATCAACCACGGCATGGACAAGAAGGAGGTTGGCCGCCTCATCGAGGATTGCGCCAACACCTACAAGACGCCCGAGATGATGCAGATCCTCGATGGCCTCAAGGCCCTTGGCTTCCACTACGCGACGCGCGCCGGCGTTACCGTGTCCGTCTATGACGCGACGATTCCGCCGAACAAGGCAGATATCCTCGCCGAGGCCGACAAGAAGGTCGCCGCAGTCGAGGAAGACTACGAGATGGGCTTCATGAGCGCTGACGAACGCCATCGCCAGATCGTCGAGATTTGGACCGTTGCCAACGAGGACGTCGGCAACGCCATGGCCGACAACTTCGACCACTTCAACCCGATCTACATGATGGCTTTCTCCGGTGCTCGCGGTAACATCAAGCAGATTCGCCAGCTCGCCGGTATGCGTGGCCTCATGGCAGACCCGAAGGGCGAGATCATCGACCGCCCGATTAAGGCAAACTTCCGTGAGGGCCTGACCGTACTCGAGTACTTCGTCTCGACGCATGGTTCTCGAAAGGGTATGGCCGACACCGCACTTCGTACCGCCGACTCGGGTTACCTGACCCGTCGTCTGGTCGATGTCGCGCAGGACGTCATCATCCACGAGGAGGACTGCGGCACGAGCGATGGTATCGAGCAGTCCGTCATCAACCGCAAGGACGAGCCTGATACCAATCTCATCGGCCGTTGCCTGGCCGCCGATGCCGTCGACCCCGCCACGGGCGAGGTGCTGATTGGCGCAGGCGATTACATCGAGACCAGCGAGGAACTCGATAAGCTCGCCAATGCCGGGGTCAAGACCGTGAAGATTCGCAGCCTCATGACCTGCCATGCGCATTCGGGCGTGTGCCAGAAGTGCTACGGTTTCGATTTGGCTGCCGGCCGTCCGGTCAACCTGGGCACGGCTGCCGGCATCATCGCCGCACAGTCCATCGGCGAGCCGGGTACCCAGCTCACGATGCGCACCTTCCACTCCGGCGGTGTCGCGGGCGAGGACATCACGCAGGGTCTTCCGCGTGTTACCGAGCTTTTCGAGGCACGCAAGCCCAAGGGTCTCGCCATCCTGGCCGAGATTTCCGGCACGTTGCAGATTTCCGCGACCAAGGACAGCCGTACGCTCACCATCCACAACGAGGACGGCGAGGTGCGCGAGTACCAGACGGGCGCACGCGCGCAGCTCATGCCGGGCGTCTCCGACATGTGCACCGTCGAGGTCGGCCAGCAGCTCACCAAGGGCTCCATCGACCCGCACGAGCTTCTGCGTCTCACCGATGTCAACACGACGCTGCGCTACATCGTTGACCAGGTCCAGGACGTGTACACGTCCCAGGGCGTCGACATCAACGACAAGCACGTCGAGGTCATCGCGCGCCAGATGCTGCGCAAGGTGACGGTCACCGATCCGGGCAGCTCCAAGTTCCTGCCGGGTGCCCAGGTCAACCGCTACGAGTTCGAGGAGGAGGTCGACCGCATCATGCTCGAGGGCGGCGATGTGCCCACCGCACGTCCGCTCATCCTCGGCATCACGAAGGCCTCGCTGGCCACGGATTCGTTCCTGTCGGCTGCCTCGTTCCAGGAGACCACCAAGGTGCTGACCGATGCCGCGATCGAGGGCAAGGTCGACAAGCTCCAGGGCCTCAAGGAGAACGTCATCATCGGCAAGCCCATCCCCGCGGGCACCGGTCTCAAGCGCTATCGCGACCTGCAGCTCACCTACAAGGGCGAGCGCATCGACCGCAGCGGCTCGAGTGCCGACCGTCTGCCCGATTGGGCCCCCGAGGAGCTCCGCGAGACCGAGAGCCTGCTGCCGCAGCCGCAGGAGTGGGCCATCAACGGCGAGGAGTACCTGGGCGGCGCTCCGGGCGATATGTCGATGTTCCTCAATGGCGGCTACCTCGGTGGCCGTGGACCGCAGCTTGCACCCGAGCTTGCCAAGCTGTATCTCTTCGACGACCTGGGTGTCAGCCAGCGCTGGGCCAACAAGTTCAGCGAGGCCGGCATCGAGATGGTCGGCGACCTCGTCGGCAAGACCGAGGACGAGCTGTTCCGCATCGAGGGCATTGGCGTCAAGGCAATCGAGGAGCTCAGGGCTGGTCTCGAGGCACGCGACTTGCTCTACATCCTCGACGATCCCAAGAAGAACGACGAGCCGGACGCCTCGCAACTGCTCGAGATGCTGTTCTCGCCGGAAGACGCCATGTACATGGGCGCCGATGTGCCCCAGTCTTACAGCGCCGATCCCGACGACTTCATCGGCACGACCTCGCAGCGCCACTCGTCTTCCGATGAGGATGTGCTCAACGAGCTGCTCGGTGGCCTGAGTGATTCCGGCTTCGGCATCACCGACGAGGAGACCGAGAGGCTCGAGAACACGCAAGATGACGACAGTCTGATTGGCTAGAATTGTCAAGCGTTTTTGCCTGCGATATCTAAACGGGAATCCCCTGGTCATTGTGACCAGGGGATTCGTGCGTGATAGAGTATGAAAAAGTATGGATACACCCGGATGCGTGGCGTTTGACAGCCTTGGGTCAGACGAGTAGTCTACCGCCTTGCGCTTTTGAAACCTGCAAAAGCACCACTACGGTAAATCGGTAGCAAAACGAAAGGAACTACATTGCCTACCATTAATCAGCTGGTCCGCAAGGGCCGCGCGAAGGCAGTCGACAAATCCAAGTCGCCCGCCCTCAAGGGCAACCCCCAGAAGCGTGGGGTTTGCACGCGCGTCTACACCGCAACCCCCAAGAAGCCGAACTCGGCTCTTCGCAAGGTTGCCCGTGTCCGTCTCGTCAACGGCATGGAAGTCACCGCTTACATCCCGGCATTGGCCACAACCTGCAGGAGCACTCGATGGTGCTCATCCGCGGCGGCCGTGTTAAGGACCTCCCGGGTGTCCGCTACAAGATCATCCGCGGTACGCTCGATACCGCTTCCGTGTCCGATCGTGCTCAGGCCCGTAGCCGCTACGGCGCCAAGAAGCCCAAGAACTAAAGAAGGGGGAGAGAAATGCCACGTCGTTCCGCTGCAGTACGCCGCGAGATCACTCCGGATGCCGTATACAACAACCGCCTCGTCACGCAGCTCATCAACAAGATTCTGCTCGACGGTAAGCGTTCGACTGCTGAGGGCATCGTCTACGGTGCGTTTGACATTGTCGAGGCCAAGACCGGCGAAGATCCCCTGAGCGTCTTCAAGAAGGCCATGGACAACGTCCGCCCGACCGTCGAGGTCAAGCCCCGTCGCGTTGGCGGCGCCACATACCAGGTGCCCACCGAGGTCAACTCCCGTCGTGCCACCACGCTCGCCATCCGCTGGATCGTCGGCTATTCGCGCGACCGCAAGGAGCGCAGCATGGCCGAGCGCCTCGCAAACGAGATCATGGACGCATCCAATGGTCTGGGCGCATCCGTCAAGAAACGCGAAGACGTCTACAAGATGGCCGAGTCCAATCGCGCCTTCTCTCACTATCGCTGGTAGGAGGTATACACAATGGCAACGAAGAAAACTCCGCTTGAGGATACTCGCAACATCGGCATCATGGCCCACATCGATGCCGGCAAGACCACCACGACCGAGCGCATCCTCTACTATACGGGCAAGACCCACAAGATCGGCGAGGTTCACGACGGCGCTGCGACCATGGACTGGATGGTTCAGGAGCAGGAGCGCGGCGTAACGATTACCTCCGCCGCCACCACGTGCTTCTGGGACAAGGACGGCAAGACCTACCGCATCCAGATCATCGACACCCCGGGTCACGTCGACTTCACCTCCGAGGTCGAGCGCTCCCTGCGCGTCCTTGACGGTGCCGTCGCCGTGTTCGATGCTGTTGCCGGCGTTCAGCCGCAGTCCGAGACGGTGTGGCGTCAGGCCTCCCGCTACGAGGTTCCCCGCATCGCCTTCATCAACAAGTACGATCGCATCGGCGCCAACTACTTCCGTGCGATTGACACCATGAGGGACCGTCTGGGTGCCCACGCCATCGCCGCCCAGGTCCCCATGGGCGAGGAAGACCATTTCTGGGGCGTCATCGACCTCGTCACCATGACCGCATGGGACTTCAAGGCCGACGACAAGGGCATGACCTACCCCGAGCCCATGGACGCCATCCCTGACGAGTTCGTTGACATCGTCGAGGAGCGTCGTGCCGAGCTGCTCGAGGCTGCCGCCGATTACGACGACGAGCTCATGGAGCTCGTGCTCATGGACGAGGAGATTCCCGTCGACCTGCTCAAGAAGGCTCTGCGTGCTGGCGTTCTCGCCAACGACCTCAACCTCGTGTTCGTGGGTTCCGCCTACAAGAACAAGGGCGTCCAGGAGCTGCTCGACGCTGTCGTCGACTACCTGCCCAGCCCGCTCGACATCCCCGCCATCAAGGGCATCAATCCCGACACGGGCGAGGAGGAGGAGCGCAAGCCGTCCAATAAGGATCCGTTTGCTTCCCTGGCATTCAAGATCATGACCGATCCGTATGTCGGCAAGCTCACCTATCTGCGTGTTTACTCGGGTCGTCTGGATTCCGGCTCCTACGTCATCAACGCCAACAACGGCAAGAAGGAGCGCATCGGCCGCATTCTCGAGATGCATTCCAACGAGCAGCATGATGTCGATTACTGCTCCACGGGTGACATCGTCGCAGCCGTTGGCCTCAAGAACACGACGACTGGCGAGTCCCTGTGCGACGAGGACCATCCCATCATCCTCGAGTCCATGGAGTTCCCCGATCCCGTTATCGACATCGCCGTCGAGCCCAAGACCAAGGCCGAGCAGGACAAGCTCGCCGTGGGTCTGCAGAAGCTCGCCGAGGAGGACCCGACCTTCCAGGTTCATACCGACGAGGAGACCGGCCAGACCATCATCGCCGGCATGGGCGAGCTGCACCTCGAGATCATCATCGACCGCCTGACCCGCGAGTTCAAGGTCGAGGCAAACGTCGGCAAGCCGCGCGTTGCCTACCGTGAGAAGCCGGGCCATGAGGTCCTCAACGTTCAGGGCAAGTTCGTCCGCCAGTCCGGCGGTCGTGGTCAGTACGGCGACGCCATTATCAACATGCGTCCGGGCGAGCCGGGTTCTGGCTTCACCTTCGAGAACAAGATCGTCGGCGGTGCGATTCCCAAGGAATACATCCCGTCCGTCGAGAAGGGCATCGAGGAAGCTCTGCAGAGCGGTGTCATTGCCGGCTATCCCGTCCTCGATGTTGCCGTCGAGCTCGTTGATGGTTCCTATCACGATGTCGACTCTTCCGAGGCCGCATTCAAGGTCGCTGGCTCCATGGCCATCAAGGAGGCCCTGCGCAAGTCCGATCCGATCCTGCTCGAGCCTGTCGAGAGCGTCGAGGTCGAGACGCCCAAGGAGTACATGGGCGACGTCATGGGCAACCTGAACTCCCGCCGTGGCCAGATTCAGGGCCAGGAGGAGCGTGGCACGGCTACCGCCATCATCGCGCTCGTTCCGCTGTCCGAGATGTTTGGCTACGCAACCGACCTGCGCTCTGCCACGCAGGGCCGTGCGTCCTACAACATGCAGTTCGACTCCTATCGCCCCGTTCCCAAGAGCGTGTCCGAGGAGATCATCAAGAAGGCTGGCGGCAGCGCCGAGTAGCGCGAATCCGCTTGATATATGGAGGTTTGAGTTAAGTGGCCAACAAGAAGCAAAAGATTCGCATCAGGCTCAAGGGCTACGATCACGAGATCGTCGACAAGTCGACCAAGCTCATCGTCGAGACCGCAGCCAAGACCGGTGCGCGTATCAGCGGCCCCATCCCGCTGCCGACCGAGCGTAATCTGTACACCGTTATCCGCTCGCCGCACGTCAACAAGGACTCGCGCGAGCAGTTCGAGATGCGCACGCACAAGCGCCTCATCGACATCCTCGACCCGACGCCCAACACCGTCGACTCGCTCATGCGTCTCGACCTGCCGGCTGGCGTCGACATCGAGATCAAGCTCTAGGGTATAGAGCAAGCGCCGCCACGTCATAACGCGACGGCTATCGAGGGGAGCGTCCGCGGGAAAACCTGCGGCGCTCTCCCTTTTTGTATCCCATGCCACTTCTGCCAAGCCATGTGCTCCTGTGGCCATGTTGGTAATTGCCGTAGTGCAACTCGAGCCAAGAGCCCTACCTGTATGAATTCCCATTAATCCCAAACTTTTCCTAGCATTCCTTGACGCACAGGGGTAATATATCGAACGCTGTGCATTTTTGGCGCAGCGTGTCTATCTCCTGGCGCAAATCTCACGTGCAAAGGGAGGAGGCTCGAAGCCGCGATCCGCTGAGAGAAAGCAAGGAGCTTTCCGCCTCAAGATCGCCTGACAGTAAGGTTGGCAATGGTCAATACGATTCTCGGCCGTAAGCTGGGCATGACGCAAGTCTGGGGAGAAGATGACACCATCGTTCCCGTGACCGTCATCCAGGCTGGCCCCTGCGTGATCTCGCAGGTCAAGACCACCGAGACCGATGGCTACGAGGCCGTCCAGATCGGTTTTGGTGACATCAAGGAAAAGAAGGTCAACAAGCCCATGCAGGGCCACTTCGCGAAGGCGGGCGTAAGCCCCATGCGCTATCTGCGCGAGGTTCGCGTCGAGGATGCCTCTGAGCATGCAGTCGGTGACACGCTCACCGTCGAGGCGTTCAACGATGTCGACAAGGTCGACGTCACGGGCGTAAGCAAGGGCAAGGGTTTCGCTGGCGTTATCAAGCGCTACGGCTTTGCTGGCGGCCCCGGTGGCCACGGTCACCACTTCCACCGTGCTCCCGGTTCGGTGGGCATGTGCGCGTATCCCGCGCGCGTTCTCAAGGGTCTGCGTCTTCCCGGCCACATGGGCTGCGACCGCGTGACGGTTCGCAATCTCAAGCTGGTGCGCGTGGACGAGGAGAACAATCTTCTGTTGGTCAAGGGTGCCGTGCCTGGCGGCAAGGGCGCTCTCGTTCAGATCCGCATGGCTTAGAGGAGGGCAGATCAATGGCACAAATCAAGATCACTGACTCCGCTGGCAAGTCTGCGGGCACGATTGAGGTCTCCGATGGCATCTTCGCCATCGAGCCGAACGGCGCATGCATCCATCAGGTCGTTCGCAGCCAGATGGCAGCTCGTCGTCAGGGCACGCACGACACCAAGACGCGTGGCCAGGTTTCCGGTGGCGGCCGCAAGCCGTTCCGCCAGAAGGGCACCGGCCGTGCTCGTCAGGGTACGACGCGCGCCGCACAGTTCCGTCATGGCGGTGTCGTCTTCGGTCCGCATCCCCGTTCCTATGCCTTCCGCGTGAACAACAAGGTCGTCAAGCTCGCCATGGCCTCCGTGCTTTCCGGCAAGCTCGCGGCAGACGAGCTCTTCGTCGTCGATGGCTTCAACTTCGACAAGCCTTCGACCAAGTCCGCTGCCAAGGCCCTCGAGGCGCTCGGCTGCAAGGGTCGTGTGACCGTCGTCGTCAACGATGAGGATGTCAACTCGTTCCTTTCCTTCCGTAACCTCGAGAAGGTTCGCGTCATTGGCGCTTCCGAGTCCAACACCTACGACCTGCTCGACAACGGGTCTCTGGTTATGACCAAGGACGCCGTCGAGTATGTTCAGGAGGTGCTGAGCTAATGGAGGCACGTCAGATCATCATCCGCCCGATCATCACCGAGCGTTCGTTTGATATGCAGGACTTCAACCGCTACACGTTCGAGGTCGCCAAGACTGCCAGCAAGATCGAGATTGCCAAGGCAATCGAGGAGATCTTCAACGTGCACGTCACCAAGGTGAACACTGCCAACGTGAAGTCCAAGCCCAAGCGTCAGCGCTATGTGCAGGGTCGCACGCGTACCTGGAAGAAGGCCATCGTCACGCTCGCCGAGGGTGACAAGATCGAGCTGTTCGCAAGCCAGGATTAATCGGTTACTGAGTTTCCCCTTGGTGCGGGGAGGCTTTAAGGGTGTCGAGCGCTCGATGTGGAGCCACCCGGCACCGTGGTAAGTCCGGAGTCGACAACCGTATGGAGGTGCACCACCTCCGTTCCCATAGCGGTTGAGCGGCCATCGGAGCAAAGGAGTTAGTTCATGGGAGTAAGGAAGTACAAGCCGTCTTCCCCGGGACGTCGTTTCCAGACGGTCTCTGATTTTGCAGAGATCACGACGACGACCCCCGAGAAGTCGCTGCTGGAGCCGCTGCCTAAGAAGGCCGGCCGCAATAACTATGGTCGCATCACGACCCGTCACCAGGGTGGCGGTCACAAGCGCAAGTATCGCAAGATCGACTTCAAGCGTCGCAAGGATGGCATCCCGGCCAAGGTCGCGTCCATCGAGTACGACCCGAATCGTTCCGCGCGCATCGCGCTGCTCAACTATGCAGATGGCGCCAAGGCGTACATTCTGCAGCCCAAGGGCCTGAAGGTCGGCGATACCGTCGAGTCCGGTCCCGAGGCCGACATCAAGCCGGGCAACGCCCTGCCGCTGGCCAACATCCCCGTCGGTACGCTCGTGCATGCCGTCGAGTTCCAGCCGGGCAAGGGTGCCGCCATGGCTCGCAGCGCCGGCACGAGCATTCAGCTCATGGGTAAGGAGGGCGGCTACGCCATCCTGCGCATGCCGAGCTCCGAGATGCGTCGCGTCCTGCTCGACTGCCGCGCCACCGTGGGTGAGGTCGGCAACGCCGAGCACTCCAACATCCGCATCGGCAAGGCCGGTCGCAAGCGTTGGATGGGCGTGCGTCCTACCGTCCGCGGTACCGTCATGAACCCCGTCGACCATCCGCATGGTGGTGGCGAGGGCAAGAACAAGTCCGCCGGTCGTCATCCGGTTACCCCGTGGGGCGTTCCCACCAAGGGTCATCGTACGCGTAACCCCAAGAAGGCGTCGGGTAGGCTCATCATCCGCCGTCGCAAGAAGTAATCGAAGGAGATAACCGTGAGTAGAAGTCTCAAGAAGGGCCCCTACGTGGAGCCGCGCCTCCTCGAGCGCATCATTGCGATGAACGAGGCTGGCGAGAAGAACGTCATCAAGACCTGGAGCCGTTCTTCGACGATTTTCCCCGAGATGGTGGGTCACACCATCGCCGTGCACGATGGTCGTCGTCACGTCCCCGTCTATGTCACCGAGTCGATGGTCGGACACAAGCTGGGCGAGTTCTCCCCGTCCCGCACGTTCCGCGCCCATAAGAAAGATTAGGAGGAGCGCAAATGCAAGCTAAGGCTGTTGCAAAGTACGTGCGCGTTTCTCCGCGCAAGGCTCGCATCGTCGTCGACAAGATTCGCGGCAAGGAGGTTGTCGACGCGCTCGACATCCTGCGCTTCAACGAGCGCGCCATTTCCGAGGTCGTCTCCAAGGTCGTATCGTCTGCGGCTGCCAATGCCGAGAACAAGTACGGCGTGCGCCCGGAGAACCTGGTGGTCAAGGCTGCCTACGTTGACGAGGGTCCGACCATAAAGCGTTATCGCCCGCGCGCCAAGGGTTCCGCAAGCCCCATCATGAAGCGCACGAGCCACATCACCATCATCGTAGCTACGCGAGAGGAGGCGTAAGGGTCATGGGTCAGAAAGTTAAGCCGACAGGCTTCCGCCTCGGCATCACCGAGGATTGGCGCAGCCGCTGGTATGCGGGTAACGACTACGCCGCCACGCTCGAGAACGATCTCAAGCTGCGCAAGTACGTCGAGAAGAAGCTCAGCAATGCCGCCCTTTCTCGCGTGGAGATCGAGCGAGCTGGCGACAAGATCAAGGTCATCATCACGACCGCCCGTCCTGGCATCGTCATCGGCAAGAAGGGCGCCGAGGTTGACGTGCTCCGCAAGGAGCTCGAGAAGATCTCCGGTGGCCATGTGAGCGTTGAGGTCATCGAGGTCAAGCGCCCCGAGCTCGACGCCAACCTCGTTGCTCAGTCC
>ERZ772879.1786-NODE-1786-length-14043-cov-3.992565_pt1 | contig 14043 bp, 9 predicted proteins | sample MGYA00580582_ERZ772879 | MGnify/ENA primary metagenome ERZ772879 (study PRJEB29015, sample SAMEA2737682) | human gut metagenome | biome: human gut; feature: human-associated habitat; material: faeces | place: China | collected 2012 ... | reverse complement strand
TTGACTGAAAAAATTGATGAGAAGAAAGAAGGACTGAAAATGGTGCAGACCATGGTAGCTGGAGGTATCGGTTTTCTTCTTTACATAATTCTGATCTTTTATTCAAGTATCACTGCTCAAGAGGTAGCCAGTGAAAAAGGAACCAAGATCATGGAAGTGGTCTTCTCAAGCATTCGTGCAACTCACTATTTCTATGCTCGCATGATTGGTCTTTTCGGAGTGATTTTTACCCATATTGGCATCTATGCAGTTGGCTTGGGAGTTTGGATTTTTAGAGATTCCATTCCTCTTGTGAAAGATATTTTAACTCCAGATTCACCTATCACCCAACATATTGGACAATCTATTTCCTTGAATACCTTCTTCTTTATCATTCTTGGAATCTTCATGTACGTCGTTCTTTCAGCTTTCCTAGGGTCAACAGTTGCTCGTCCTGAAGATACAGGAAAGGCCATCTCTCCTCTGATGATGTTAGTGATGGTTGGATTCTTTGGAGTGACTGCCTTGGGTAGCGCAGGAGATGTCCCTCTATTGAAGATTGGATCCTACATTCCATTCATTTCAACTTTCTTCATGCCATTCCGTACCATCAATGGCTATGCAAGTGGACTTGAATCATGGGGGTCATTCGGAATTGCCTTGGCCTTCACGCTCCTCGGCACCATGATCATTGGAAAAATCTATTCTAGTCTCATCTTACAAACAGATGATCTAGGTTTAGTCAAGACTGTTAAAAAAGCTTTAATCTATCGTTAAAAGAGACACCTTCAGTGGATACTGGAGGTGTTTTGCTTTGTGAAATCATTGCTGTTTGGTCTTCTTTACTTTATAATGAAAGTAGAATGAAAAGGAGGCGGACATGAACTATATTGAGTTTGCTGAAAATGAGCGTCTGTCCACGATTGTCCTTGGGATGATGCGGATCAGTCAGATGAGTGAAGATGAGGTGGAGGCCTTGGTGGAGGCAGCCTTGTCGATTGGGATCAACACTTTTGATCTGGCGGATATCTATGGCGATGGCCAGTGTGAGGTCCTGCTGGGTAAGGTTCTCAAGCGCCGTCCGGATCTTCGGGACCAGATGTGGATCCAGTCCAAGTGTGGGATTCGCAAAGACGGCTTTACCTATTTTGATTTTTCTAAGGACTATATTTTGGACTCTGTCGATGGGATCCTCGAGCGTCTGCAGATCGAGCGCTTAGATAGTCTCCTCCTTCACCGACCGGATGCCCTCATGGAGCCGGAAGAGGTGGCGGAAGCTTTTGATCACTTGGAGCAAGCGGGCAAGGTCCGTCATTTTGGGGTGTCCAATCAAAATCCTATGATGATGGAATTGCTCAAAACGGCTGTCAAACAGCCTCTCAAGGTCAACCAGTTGCAGTTGAGTGCCGCCTTTACACCGAGCTTTGAAGCTGGTTTTCATGTCAACATGGAAGGCCCTAAAGCAGCCGTGCGAGATGGCAGTGTCTTTGAGTATTGTCGCTTAACTGATACGGTGATTCAAGCTTGGTCTGTCCTCCAGCATGGTTATTTCAAGGGGAATTTTGTCGGCAAGGAAGAGTTTGCGGCCCTCAATCACGTCCTTACTGACTTGGCGAAAAAATACCAGGTCACACCAACAGCTATCGCCCTTGCCTGGGTCCTCCGCTATCCTGGTAAGATGCAGGCGGTCATCGGAACGACCAAGCCCCAACATGTCCTTGAAGCAGGGAAAGCAGCAGAAGTTACCCTAACCCGCAAGGAATGGTACCAAATCTACCTGGCTGCAGGAAATGATTTGCCTTAGAATCTTGTTAGTAAACCAGATTCCACTCTTATCGGTAGTCTGGTTTTTTGTTTTGTGGTCTTCAGTTTTTTCTTGACAAGCCTTTCCTCTTTATGATATCTTTTAGGTAACATATGTTGCGCAACGAATGTTGCGTGAAAGGAGTCTTATGCCACCCAAGGTTAAATTTAGTAAAGAGACTATGATTGGGACGGCTTTACAATTGGTGAGAGAAGAGGGCATGGCTAGTTTGACGGCTCGAGCATTAGCGGAGAAACTGGGAGCCACACCAAGAGTCATTTTTGGGCAATTTGCTAATATGGCTGAGTTACAAGCAGAGGTTATTGTTGCTGCGGAAATGGTAGTGGTGGAGTATATTCGCAAAGCCTTAGAAGATGAGAAGCCTTTTCGATCTGTCGGGGTTGCTTATATCCTTTTCGCCTCAAAAGAGCCCCAACTTTTTCAATTGCTTTTCCAAAATCCTAGCAAAGATCCGATTCGTCGCTTTCAAGATTTTCTTCCCATGAAGGATCATAGTTACCAATTGGTTCTGGATTCGATTGTCGCAGACTATCCGTTGACGTTAGAGGAGGCTAGTCGCTTGTACCAGCATCTATTTATCTACTCACACGGGATGGCCTCTATGGTTGCTTCTGGTATTTATCAGTTCAGCATGGAAGAAGTGATTGGATTACTGACAGAGGTTTGTCAATCTCTCATCAAAGAAATGGTAGGAAAGAAATGATTCAACTAGAAAATGTGCACAAAAGCTATGGCCAAACCAAGGTTTTAAAGGGGATTGATTTGCAGATTCAAGACCAGGATGATGTGGTTATCCTAGGCCCTTCTGGATCTGGGAAATCAACTCTCTTAAATGTGCTGTCAGGCTTAGAAAAGGTAGACGAAGGGAATATCCTCATTCAAGGGCAGGATTTATCACAACTCACGGATGCTCAATTGACGGCCTTTAGACGGGAGAAGATTGCCTTTATTTTCCAGCAGTATTATCTATTGCCGAATCTAACGGTCAGACAGAATGTAAAGATGGGAGCTGATTTGGCAAACAATCATGATTTTTTGCAGATCATCGAGGATTTGGGGCTTGGCGATAAGCTGGACAAGTATCCGAGTGAATTGTCTGGTGGGGAACAGCAGAGAGTCTCCATTGCTCGGGCCTTGGCCAAAAAGCCAGAGATTCTCTTCTTAGATGAGCCGACGGGAGCTCTCGATGAAGAAACAGGGCGCAAGATTCTGGACTATATCTGGAAGTTAAAGGAAAAGCTGGGCTTCACCCTCATCATGGTGACGCACAACCAAAATATTGCGGATATGGCCAGAACCATCATTCGTGTCAATAGTGGCAAGATTACCGAAGTTGTGACCAATGATCAGCCTCAGACTGCCTATGAGATTGGATGGTAAGCCATGTTTTCAGTAAAAGATATTCGAAAATTAGTTGTCGTCAGTATCATTGGAGCCTGTGCGGTCTTTGTGGCTAATCTCTTCTTGAATTTTTACCTAGATATCGAGCAGTTGGAGATTTCGAAAACCAATCCCATGATTCAGACCTACTATGATGCCCAGGTTTCGCTTTCCTGGATGGTGGCCATGGTCAGTGGAGTCGTCTTGTCCTTGACGTCGGTCCTTCTCATGTGTTTTTATATCAAACAATTTGTCGATGACCACAAGGAACAATTAGGAATTTTAAAGGCTTTGGGCTATAGCAATGGCCAGTTGGCTAAACGATTTTGGGCCTTTGGACTCAGTTTTGGAGCTGGAGCGCTTCTTGGCTATTTTGCTTCATTTCTCATGATGGGACATTTTTATGACTTCCGTAATGAGAAGGGGATTTTGCCAGAAATCACCATTCATTTTCACTGGCAGCTCTTGCTTGCTTTGGTGATCCTGCCAACGACCTTCTTTATGCTTCTCGCGATTGGGTATGCTAGAAGACAACTACAAACACCGGCTCTTCGCTTATTGAAAAAGTCTCCAAGTCCGATCAAGGTCAAAAGGAGAAAGAGGGCTCCCAAGAAAGACAAATCCTTCCTAAAAGAGCTGTCCTCGTCACTGATATGGGGGAGAAAATCGATCTTGTTTTTTGTAGTCTTTGGCTCCATGTGTTTTGCGGCCATGGTTCAATTGTCCTTTGGCCTAAGGGACTACACAGATGACATCATCCAAACCATGATGATTATGATTGGCCTAATTCTTTCTTTCTCGATTCTCTTTTTGTCATTGGGGATTGTCGTCTCAGAAAGTCGCGAAACCTTGGCTCTTATGAAGGCTTTTGGCTACACCGATCGTGAATGCCAAGGTCATATTCTCGCTCCCTATCGTTTTTGGGCCTATATAGGATTTGTTCTTGGGACGGTTTATCAATATGGCATCATGGAAATCTTGATTGGTGTAATCAAAGATACAGTTCCTGAAAAGATTGAGCATAACTTTGATTGGAATGTTTGCTTCTGGACCTTGCTTGGCTTTGCTGTGGTTTACGAAAGCCTCTTTTATCTATCCAACAGAAAACTCCAAAAGCAAACCATCAAAGAAGTGCTCTTAGCTGAATGATTTATGACAGTAATCCTTAATATCAGTGCTTTTTGATGAGAAAAAATAGTAGATTGATTGACTTTAGACCTCTTTAAGAGGTCTTTTTCTACTATGAAAACGCTACATAAGAGACTAAATGCACTATCACAATCTTGTGATAGTTTACATCTTCTTAACATTGTCCCGAAATTCTTGCATTCTCTATTGTTAAAGCGTAAGATAGACACTGTTTTAATTTTAGTGCATTAAAACATGTCTTGAAATATTTCTAGATGTACAAGGCAAATAGAATTTTATGAAAGAGGAGTCTCGAATGTCAGATAAACAAATGAAAACCCTTGGTTGGGTGGCAACCTTCATGTCAGTTATGATGTATGTATCATACGTACCACAAATCATGGACAATTTGTCTGGTCATAAAGGAAACTTTATCCAACCATTGGTAGCTGCAGTCAACTGTAGCCTTTGGGTTTACTATGGTCTCTTTAAAAAAGAACGTGACCTTCCCCTTGCTGCGGCCAATGCACCAGGTATTATCTTTGGTTTAATTACAGCATTGACAGCTTTGTTCTAAAATAAAGCGAAATTTCTTTCTATACTATTTTTCTTAACGCAGAAAACGAGAGCAAAACTAGCGACAGTCAAAGATTGTCGTTCTAGTTTCACTCTCGTTTTTTGTTTTTAGTTACTAAGAAGAGCCTTGATAGCATCTTCCATTTTTAGTGGTTCAGTTTTGGAAGAAAAGCGTTCGACGACTTGACCTTCACGGTTAATCAAAAATTTAGCAAAGTTCCATTCAATTCTAGCCCCAAGCGGTCCAGATTTTTCTTGTTTTAGCCAATCAAAAAGTGGTTCTGCTTCCTTACCATTGACCTTGATTTTGGCAAACCGAGGGAAGGTTGTATGGTAATTGAGGGTGCAGAAGGTATTGATTTCTTCAGCACTACCAGGTGCCTGCCCCATAAATTGATTACAAGGAAAATCAAGAATCTCGAATCCTTGGTCTTTGTATTTGTCATAGAGTTCCTGCAAACCTTGATACTGTGGCGTCAAACCACAGCCTGTTGCTGTATTGACGATTAAGACGACCTTGCCCTTATAGTCCTGGAGAGACACAAGCTGGTTGGATTGATTTGAAACTGTAAAATCGTATAAGGTTGTCATAGGAAACCTCCTTTGGTTTAGTTGAGACTATTATAGCAAAAATAAAGACATAAGAATTGTACTTTTACAGTATAGCTTTTAGCATTCCCCACAAAAAAACCAAGACTTTCGTCTCGGTTTCATCTCATCTTATGACACTACATGTCCGTCTTTGTCGAAGGTATAGAGTTTACCGTCGATGAGGACAGAGCGGTTAGTGTATTTTTCTCCTGTTTTAGGATCGAAATAGTAGGTATAGTTATCGACTGTGACGAAACGTCCTAGGACTTGTTTACCTTCAGCGTCGAAGTAGAGGACCTTGCCATCAACTTCTTGGAAGCCGGTCACTTTCTCACCTTTGTCATTGTAATAGTAGTTATCGCCCTTATCGTAGACAATGCGATTGCGATAAGCAGGTTCACCCTTGCGGTCAGCAACTACGCCATTGTCATCAGCATTGTAGGCTCTATCACCGATGACAAAACGTCCTGTTTCAAGGTTTCCACTAGCTCGGAAGTAGTAGTCTTTGCCGTCGATGGTTTGCCAACCGGTAAGAGCAGCTCCATCGTTACCATAGTAGCGTGTTGGGTAGTATGGGAAGCGTGGAGAACCTTCATAGTTGTATGATTTTGAAAAGGCGTTACGTGTCATGATACCAGTCAATTGGTCAAATTGGTATGTCTTACCGTTGATTGTAACCTCTGTGCCTTTGGCTTGACGGCCATCGTCATAGAAATAGTAAGTGACGCCATCAAAGGTCTTCAAGCCAGTGACTTTTTGACCATTTTCATAGAGATAACTTGTGCCGTTACGATCCGTCTGCAATTGGTCAAAGTGGATGGCTTTTTCTTTTGCCGCATCAATACCCTTGGCATCAAAATTAAAGGTTACGCCGCGATAAGTAAGGGCCTTGTTAGTTGTTGCAATGGCAACGTTTGTGGTCACTTTTTGGCCATTTGGTGCTGTGAAGGTCATAGGTGTTGAGTCGAAATGGTAGAGGTGTCCATTAAGAATGTCCCATTCGTCAAAAGTTGACCATTGTGATTGGCGGACGTTACTATATTTAGATCCAAGAATCTTACCATCATATTGATAAGGACCTTCTTTGATATTACCGTCGGCATCTGTAACATAGACACCTTCAAGTTCATACGAATTTTCACCAGTACGCTTGAACTCAGGATAGAGACCGTTTGTCAAGAGTTTTCCATCTGGGCTAAAGAGTTGAGAGTTGATAACTCCTGTGTAGAGGTTTCCTTTAGGTGTGTCGTCATCAGAATAGTCGCTACCATAATAACGGTTGCCATCAACTTCAAACCAACCTGTCTTGAAGGCACCGTCATTACCAGCGTAGTAGATGTTTTCAGAGAAAGCACCGTAACGACCAGTAGATTTATCATGGTAGAAGGCATTACGAAGGACAGCACCAGTGTCTTTGTTGGCATAGTAGTGGTTATCACCTAGGTTGAAAATCTTTCCTCGAACTTGTTGTCCCTTATCGTTAAAGTAGTAGAGGTCCTTGTTAATAGTTTGGAAACCAGTGACCTTTTTGCCATTAGCATCGTAGTAGTACCATTCTTGATCAGTACCTTTAACAAATTGATTTCGATTTGTGGTTTGGTCAGCTTTAGTAGTCGCCACACCACTACTATCAAAATTATAGACCGTACCGTTTAAGGTAAGTGAACGATTGACCCACTTGTCACCTGTATTTGGATCGAAGTAGTAGGTTTTGCCGTCAATAGTAACCAGTTGTCCCTTGGCTTGGACACCATATTCGTGGAAATAAAGGTTCTGTCCGTTAATGGTTTGGAAACCAGACACGGCTTTACCATCAGCTCCGAAGTAGTACCAAGAGTTGTCTCTATTAACGAATTGGTTTGTTACTGGATTTCCATTATCCTTATCGAAATAGTAAATATCGTTATTGTAGTAAAGAAAGTCACCTTTGACTTGTTGGCCACTATCATTGAAGTAATGAAGGTTACCGTCCACTGTTTGAAAACCGTGAAGCGCTTTACCATCTTTGCCAAAGTAATACCAATTCCCCTGATCGTCAGAAACATAGCGATTGGTTACCATGATACCAGTCTTAGGATCAAAGTAATACTGTTGTCCGTTCAGGTTTTGAACACTTGTCTTGTAGTGAGCTTGGCTACGGTCTAGAAATTCGGTTTGGAAACCAAATGGGGCTGAGAAGCCTTTAGTTGCCTTGAAGTCATTGATGTAATACCAGTTTCCAGCATTATCCGAAACAAAGACAAAATTAGGTTGATTACCAGTAGCATCAAAGTAGTAAAGATTTCCATTTTCAGTGATGAAGTCATCTTTGACCATCTTGCCATCTTTGTCGAAGTAGTAAAAGCCAAAGTATTTATGGTTGACGTTGTTAAGAGCTTGTAGACCTGTTACGCGACGTCCATTGTCTTTATCGAAATAGTAGCTATCACCATTAATAGTGACGATTTCGTTTTTAGCTTGTCGACCATCTTCGTGGAAGTAGAGGTTAAAGCCATCGATATTCTGAGCACCAGTGACGGGTTTCCCATCTTTGCCGAGGTAATACCAGTTGTGGTTGTTGTCTTCAATAAACTGGTTGCGTTTGTTCGTTTCAGGTAGAACTGCTGTCAAACGACCTTGGGCATCAGCATTGTAGGCTTGACCGTCGATGTTGATAGAGGTATTGGTTACCTTACGTCCATTGGCTTTGTCATAGTAGAAAGATTGTCCATTTTCTGTGATAATCTCACCCTTGGCTTGCTTGCCATCCTCGTGGAAATAAAGGTCGAAATGGTCAACGTTTTGGGCACCAGTCAAATTTTTCCCATCTTTGAGATAGTACCAGTTGCCCTCAGCATCGCTCTTGAATTGACCGCCAGAAACGACAGTAGTTTCAACAGATTCTGGTGCTTGACTGTTTACTTCAGTGACTGTGCTAGCTGTTTCTGAAGTTGAAGTAGCAGTTCTCGTTTCGCCACTAGACAAATTGTAAGTGCTGCTTGCTTGGTCTTCTTTAAGGACTGGTTGTTTATCAGTTGTGACAGTAGCAGTTGTATCAGTTGCACTATTGGTTGCGACTTGATCAGCTTTTGCTGTAGCTACAGTTGTTTCTGTGACGAAATGATCAGGATCCTGGCTGACACTTTCAGGTGTGCTAGCTGAGGTAACTTGATTTGTAGCTTGTTCATCGGCAGAGACACCAACTCCAATCAATGAGGCACCAAGTGCCAAACCAGACACGGCAATGGTAACCCATTGTTTTTTCACTTTATGAAGTTTAAAATGAACTTTATTTTCCATAAAAGTTCCCCTTTTCCTTTTTAATGACCCCATTCTAACATCTTTCATTAGAAGAATCAAACGCATTCATAAGATTTTCATGTTTTTTTCTAAAAATTGAAAATTCTTTCCAGATAAGGATTTGAGAAACAAAAAAGAATGCTAAAGGACTACTTTAGCAAGCTTCTTTTAATCGAGATGTATGGAAAATTAAAAAGTAAGCATTAGGAGTCCCCATTTTTGGCATAGCATTCACCAATAAAAGTATAAAAATACAGAAAAAGGCCCATTTAGACCAAGAAATATGGTATAATAGTTCGGTATTTCGCAAAAAATGGAGTATAAAAATGAGTATTTTTCGTAAAAAGGATGTTGGTCTCGCTCAGACTGAGATGAAACGACATCTGACCCTTAGGGATGTGGTCCTGCTGGGAATCGGTGCCATGGTTGGTACAGGAATCTTTACGATTACTGGTACCGCGGCATCGACTCTGGCTGGTCCTGCCCTGATTATTTCAGTCTTGATTTCAGCCGTGTGTGTTGGGTTGTCAGCTATTTTCTTTGCTGAGTTTGCCTCACGTTACCCATCGGCTGGTGGTGTTTATGGTTATCTCTATGCTGTCTGGGGGGAGTATCCTGCCTGGATGGGTGGCTGGTTGACCATGATTGTCTTTATGAATGCCGTATCCAGTGTTGCCTCTGGTTGGGGTGCCTACCTCAAGGGGCTACTGGCTAGCTTTGGTCTTAAGTTGCCTCAAGCCATCAGTGGACCTTTCAATCCCAGTCAAGGCACTTACATTGACCTCTTGCCAGTCTTGGTCTTGGTCTTGGTGACGGCTCTTCTTCTCATGAATTCCAAGCAGGCCCTTCGTTTGAACTCCCTATTGGTAGTGCTCAAGTTTTCAGCCTTGGCGGTCTTCATCTTAGTGGGTCTCTTCCATTTGAATCCTAGCAACTGGGCAGATTTTGCACCATTTGGCTTTGGGCAAATTTATGGAGGAAAGACAGGAATTATGGCGGGTGCCTCTCTCATGTTCTTTGGTTTCCTTGGTTTCGAGTCTATCTCTATGACAGTAGACGAGATTAAAGAGCCGCAAAAGAACGTTCCTCGAGGTATCGTTCTTGCCTTGATTATCGTAGCTTCACTTTATGCCGTGGTTTCGCTGGTCTTGACAGGAGTGGTTCACTATACCAAGTTGAATGTTGATGATGCCGTGGCTTATGCCCTTCGCTATATCGGTATTTCTTGGGCGGCGAACTATGTCTCTGTGGTTGCTATTATGACCTTGATTACGGTATGTATCTCAATGGCCTATGCCCTTAGCCGTATGGTTTATAGCCTGGCGCGTGATGGTTTCCTTCCCCAAACCTTCCAAAAGGTTTCAAAGACTAATAAGGTTCCACATCATGCGACGCTTTTGACAGGCGTTTTGTCGGCTATCTCAGCAGGTATCTTCTCTTTGGCCAATATGGCATCCTTGGTTAACATTGCGACCTTGGCTTACTTGGTCCTCTTGGCTATTGCCCTCATTATTCTTCGTAAGGACAAGGGTTTGCCACAGAAGGATGAGTTTAAGGTTCCATTTGTTCCTGTCTTGCCCATTATTTCAATTATCGTCTGCCTCTCCTTTATGAGTCAGTACAGTTGGCAGACATGGTTAGCCTTTGGTTTGGCAGTGCTAATTGGGTCAGCTATCTATGCCTTTTACGGTTACAAACATTCTAAGTATTAAGATGAAAACGTTAGGTCTGATGATCTAGCGTTTTTTGATATAATGGAAGGAAAGTAAAAGCAGGAGTAGATTGATGAAATCAGACCAGATGTGGCAAGCCTATAAGATTTTAAATCAGACAATCGGAGATAAGATTGATGCCTGGGCCTTTGGCGTGGAAGCAGATTATTTGGCAGAACTCGTATTGATGGGGCAAAAGACAGCAACCAGTTCAGCTTTTGACTTGTATGCAGTGGGGAATGAACCATTGCCCAAGGAAAATGAACTGAGCGTCATTCTTGATAGTAAGGAGAATGCTATTTGTATTATTGAAACGACGAAAGTTGAGGTCATCCCATTTAAAGAGGTTTCTAAAGACCATGCCTACAAGGAAGGTGAAGGAGACCGTGGGCTAACTTATTGGCAAGAGCTTCATGAGAATCTCTTTAGCAATTGGTTAGAAGAGGTTGGATTACATTTTAGTCAGGACAGTCTAGTTGTTTTAGAAGAATTTAGAGTAGTTTATCCTAGAGATTGAAAGTTCCCAATATCTTGGGGACTTTTTTTACTTTAAGGAAAGATTAACCTTTCTTTAAGTCTTGTCTTAGGTTTCTTGTGTTTAATAGAGGCATCTCAAAAGTAAGAAAGAGGTCCAACATATGACATACAAAGATACGAAACAAACACAAGAACGTTACGCCATTAAAAAATCATCAAAATGGAAAACTGCAGGTTCAGTCCTAGTAGCGAGCTTAATTTTTGGTAGCTCGGTCGTCTTAAATGAAAATAAGGCTTCAGCCGATGAGACGAACACTGATTCAACGCTCTCAACGGTTACGACGGGTGAAACCACTGCTGATTTAATTGAAGAAAGTGTGCAGACCGACAATACATCAGAAACTACTGAAACAAGCACAGAATCGGCTACAAGTACTTCAACTGCGGTTTCAACGACGGATTCAACTTCGGACACTGATTCGTCAACAACAAGTACAACAGAGGAAAGCACTGATACGACGACAAGTAGTGAAACATCTGACAGTTCAGGAACTGATACAACTTCAACCACAAATTCTTCAGAAACTTCAGAAACTACAACTGAAGAGACTTCAGATACAGCAACGACCACTACAGAAGAAAACACTAGCACTAATACAAACACAAATGCCACTGAAGCGACTGCCTCAGAAACGGCTTCTGTTCTAACTAACAATTCTTCTGATACTGCTTCTGAGGCAACGACAACCGAGTCTAGCAGTACTGATTCAGAAAGCTCAACGACAACGATTACTTTCAATGGAACAACCGTGGTAACAAGTGATAGCGGTACTGTCACAGTTGATGGAACGACAATTACCATCAATCAAGCAGGATCATACACTTTGACCGGAAATGGTTCAAGTTATACCATTATTGTGGCGGGTAGTGTGACAGATCCGGTGACAATCTACTTAGATGGTGTGACCTTAACGGATTCGTCTATTACTTCCAATTCTTCAGCAGGATTGACGGTGAATGTCCTTTCGGATAGTTCCATCTCTTCAACATCTGCTAATGCAATCGAAGCAGAGGGAGTCTTGACAATAACCAGTGGTACTGGAAGTAGCTTAACTCTTTCAAGTACTGGAAAGCACGCCATCAAGGCTGATAGTGTGACCGTTGATTCAGTAAGGCTTGACTTGACTTCTGAAGCTAAAGACGGCATCAATGCAACGACAGCTGTTACCATAAAAAATGCCACAGTCAACATCACAGCAACTGATGACGGTATTCAGGTCGAAGACGAAACAGATGTGAATAGTGGTGATTTGACGATTACCGACTCAACGGTAACCATTAATGCAACTGATAAAGGTATCACGGTTACAGATGAATTGACTGTCGAAGGCAATTCTAAAGTAACAGTCGTAGCAGGTGACGAAGGCCTTGAAGGGCGTTATATCAATTTGACAGGTGGAACCGTTGATATCACTGCTGGTGATGATGGTATTAACGCCACTGAGTGGACGACCAAGGACAGCGCTGATACTTCAAGCTTAACCAATTCGACTTCTGACTTGGAAAATGAAGTGGGCATCAATATTGACGGTGCAACGGTAACTATCTTGGCAGATGGTGATGGTATCGACAGTAACGGCAATGTGACAGTGAAAAGTGGTTCTCTCTACGTCGCTCAGACAAGTGCAGATAATGCCGCGATCGACTACGATGGAACAGGTATTATTTCTGGCGGTACCGTTTGGGCCATAGGTAACCAAGGAATGGCTCAGGCCTTTACAACGGGTTCAAGCCAGTCTTATATCATGGCCAACATCTCTGGTAGTGCCGGAGATACCATCACAGTTACAGATAGTTCTGGAAATGTTGTAGCGACCACAACAGCAACAACTTCATTTGGAAATGTGGTCTTTAGTACCGAGAGTCTAACTTCGGGTGAAACCTATACCATTACGACATCGAGTGGTGCTAGTGTGACTGCAACAGCTACTGAAGAAGGCACAAACAATGGTCCTGGTGCTGGTGGCATGGGCGGCTTCCCAGGTGGTGGTTTTGGTAATAGTTCAATGTCTGATAACTTCGGAGGCTACGGTGGACCGACTAGCTATGGTGGAAGCTCTACCAATACCGGAAGCGTTAACACACCGTGGGGGCAATCAGGTTCAACAAGTTCTGAGAATACGACAAGTACAAGTAGTACAAGTAGTACAAGTAGTACAAGTAGTACAAGTTCAACAAGCCAGACGGCTAATACTGGACGTCCTACCCCACCAAACTTTGCTAGTCAAACAAGTAGCTCAACTTCAACAAATATGAGCCCTACGACAAGCAGTAGTGCTAATCAACCAGCTACCAATGCTCCAGCAATGACAGCGACAAACACAGCTTTATCAAATCAAAATACGCCAACATCAAATCCTTCAAGCTCTGAAGGAGCGTCGCTTAAATCAAATACCTCTCTTGCTAACCAGCCCACAAAAGAGCAACCGACACAAATAATGACCAATGCGACAAGCAGTGCCCAACAACAAGCTCATGAGACTGCTGAGAAATTGAATAAGATTCTTACTCAAAAACAAACTTCTGAAGCAGCAAAAGGTCAGCTAAGAGAAGTTTCCAACCAAAAGGAAGCTACAAAAACAAATGTTCAGACTGATTTTGCTCAAAAACAAAATACAAGCTCTAAGGCTACCCAGTCTGCTAAAAATTCACAAAGTAGCCAAGAAACCAAATCAATGTTACCAGATACTGGTGATGTGAGTAGCTTGGGACTAGGCGCATTAGGAGCAGTTATGATGACAACCTCATTTGCCTTAAAAGGAAGTAAGCATTCTCGTAAGTAATTCTAGTTAAGAACATAAAGAAAAACAGAAGCCCTCTTCAAAAAAGGAAAAGAGCTTCTGTTTATTTATTATTATTTTTTAGAAAAAGCATTTTTAAGGCCTTCAACAGCACCTTCAACGCCTTCTTTAACATCTTCGATACCGTCTTTTGCTTTTGCTACAACTTTTTCAACCGCACCTTCGATTTCAGTCTTTTTATCGCCAGTCAGTTTACCAGCACCCTCTTTAAGAGCACCTTTAGCTTGATTCAATT
>ERZ772879.1783-NODE-1783-length-14078-cov-3.281894_pt1 | contig 14078 bp, 12 predicted proteins | sample MGYA00580582_ERZ772879 | MGnify/ENA primary metagenome ERZ772879 (study PRJEB29015, sample SAMEA2737682) | human gut metagenome | biome: human gut; feature: human-associated habitat; material: faeces | place: China | collected 2012 ... | reverse complement strand
CATACAGCTGTCGCCTCTTGCGTTCTCGCTGAAGTTCTCAGTGTGCTCGTCCGTGCCTATAAGCAAAATATTCAAAAACCTTTTATCCTTGTAAATTTTACCGGTAGCGTCGATAGCGTCTTTTTCTTCAAGATCGGCTATCGCGTCGTTCATTCGGCTTTGCTCATCGATCGTTTCGCTATCGTTTGTATCAATAGAGCCGTTCCACCTGAATTTACCGTCGCTGAATTTTATCAAATTAAGCTTTGAAAGATAAAATATTACACCGCTTGCAAGCAAAAGCACAATAACAAGCACAACTGCTGTTATAATTTTAACGGACTTTTTAATTTTTTTCATAGCTTTCTCCACACTGTTTTATTAACAACGCCTGTGTAGGACTGAATTATTTTCACGACCTTGGTCGATACATTTTCCTCTGTATAATCGGGCACGGGTATGCCGATATCACCGTTTTTATTCATTTCCACGGCGGTATTCACTGCCTGCAAAAGGCTTTTTTCATCAATTCCCGCAAGAATGAAGCATGCCTTATCAAGCGCCTCGGGGCGTTCTGTCGATGTGCGTATGCAAACAGCCGGAAATGGGCTGCCAACGCCGGTAAAAAAGCTGCTTTCCTCCGGCAGAGTGCCGGAATCCGATACAACGCAGAACGCGTTCATTTGGAGCTTATTGTAATCGTGGAAGCCGAGCGGCTCATGCCGAATGACCCTCTTATCAAGCTTAAAGCCGCTTTGCTCCAATCTCTTTTTAGAACGCGGGTGGCAGGAGTAAAGTATAGGCATATCATATTTTTCGGCAAGAAGATTTATCGCCGTAAACAGCGATAAAAAGTTCTTTTCGGTGTCGATATTTTCTTCTCTGTGAGCGGAAAGCAAAATATATTTCTTAGGCTCTAAATTAAGCTTTTCAAGAATGTCGGATTGTTTTATTTCCTCTAAATTATGATGAAGCACCTCCGCCATAGGCGAGCCCGTAACATATGTGCGCTCTTTCGGCAGCCCGCACTCGGCAAGATAGCGGCGGGCATGCTCCGAATACGCCATATTAACATCGGATATTATATCTACTATCCGTCTGTTTGTCTCCTCAGGCAGGCATTCATCCTTGCAGCGGTTGCCCGCCTCCATGTGAAATATCGGAATATGCAGCCTCTTCGCCGAAATTGCCGACAGGCAGGAGTTTGTATCGCCCAAAATTAAAAGCGCGTCGGGCTTTATTTCGTTCATCAGCTTATATGAGCAGTTGATTATATTTCCGACCGTAGCGCCGAGATCGTCCCCCACGGTGTTCATATATACCTCCGGATCTTTAAGCTTCAGGTCCTTAAAAAACACGCCGTTAAGATTATAATCGTAATTCTGCCCCGTGTGCGCCAAAATGCAGTCAAAATACTCGCGGCATTTGCTTATTACCGCCGCGAGCCTTATTATTTCGGGGCGCGTTCCCACTATTATTAAAAGCTTTAGCTTGCCGTTATCTTTAAACTTAACATCGTTGTAATCGGTTTTTATATTCATTACAAATTTCCCTCCGCTTCAATAAGTCCTGAAAGTCCTGAGAAAATCGTTCGCAGTGCCGTCTTGCGGTGAGCGGAGCCGTACTAAAGTACTGCCCCGAACCAAAAGCGGTGCTGCGGGCGATTTTATCGGACTTATACTTTTTCAAAGAATGTATCCGGGTGGCTTGGGTCAAACTGTTCGTTAGCCCACATAAGGGTTACAAGGTCTTCCGTATCGGAAAGATTTATTATATTGTGGGTGTAGCCCGGCAGCATATGCACAGCTTCTATGTTATTACCGCTCACTTCAAAACGGAGCACCTCGTCGCTGCCGATTTTTCTTTCTTCAATAAGACCGTGACCCGACACCACAATGAAAAATTCCCATTTGGTATTGTGCCAATGCTGCCCTTTCGTGATTCCGGGCTTTGAAATATTAACGCTGAACTGTCCGCAGCCCGCGGTTTTTAAAAGCTCTGTAAAGCTGCCGCGTTCGTCTATATTCATTTTAAGCGGAAAGCTGACCTTTTCCTTCGGCAAATACGAAAGATAGGTTGAATAAAGCTTTTTCGCAAAAGAGCCCTCCGGCATCTCGGGCATTAAAAGCGTTTTCGGCTGATTTTTAAACTGCTCCAATAAATCCGCAATTTCACCGAGGGTCACCCTGTGAGACACGGGAACCGCACAGTACCGCCCGTTTCTGTGTTCGCGGTCTTCCAGTGCGTCCAGCATTTCAGCAACCAAATCATCTATGTATACAAGCTCCAGCTCTGTATTACGATCGTTCACGGTTATGGGCAGATCGTTCGCCGTATTGTTGCAGAAAGTGGCTACGGCACTGTTATAGTTTGGTCTGCACCATTTACCGAACAGGTTCGGAAAGCGGTAGACAAGCACCTTAACGCCTGTTTCCTCGGCATATTTGAAAAAAAGCTCCTCTCCCGCTTTTTTGCTTCTGCCGTAGTCGTTGTCATACCGACCTATCAGGGTCGCCTGAACAGAGCTTGACAGCATTATGGGGCATTTATTATTATGCTTTTTAAGGATATTAAGCAAATCCGAGGCAAATCCGAAATTGCCCTCCATAAACTCCGCGTTGTCCTTCGGGCGGTTTACGCCTGCAAGATTAAACACAAAGTCCGCCCTTTCGCAAAAGCCGTCAAGCAGGTTCCTTTCGGTATCAATATCATACTCAAAAATTTCTTCTATTTTAATATTCCGCGTTCTGTCCTTATTATCGCGGATATTTTTCAGCGCCGCGCAAAGATTTTTCCCGACAAAGCCCTTAGCGCCCGTTACAAGTATGTTCATCCGTTACTCCTTAAAATCGAATTTAAGACCCACTGCTTCAAGCTCTTTTCTGTAAGCTATCACCTTGTCCGGCTCTGCTATTTTTGCCAAATCGACATTTCGCCTTATACTGCCGCGACGGAACGGTATCTGCAAAAAGCGCACCGCCCACATTAGCGGCAGCAGCGACGGATGATTTTTAAGGCATTTATATCTTGAAGCCATTGCGCTGCAGGTCGGGAACATTCGGTTTAAAAACAAATTTTTTCTGATAGCGTTCTCGCTGCTTTCCTCGCCCGCCGTTTTGACTGCGGCGGATAAAATATGCGTATCATGCGTGCCGTAAGAGCCGCTGCCGAAAATTGTATTTGTTATGCGGTCGGACATATTATCGGGCTCTTCCCCGCCGAACCAAACCTTAAGTGTATGCTCAGTGTTTTTGTAAAACTCCGCCAGCCGCAGCTTTTCAAGCTCACGCTCAATATAGCCGAAATCAAGACCGGGGTGCTTATCCGAAAAAACATACAAATCCGTCATATGGCGTATGCCTATGCCGCCGTCGCGGTAGTGCTTGGCATAATGGGTAAAAAGATATACATAAGTATCCTCATCCCGCATGTCATACCGACAGCCGTTACCCCGCCGTGCAAAGCGCCAGCCGTCCCCGTAATATTTATAATAATCCTTATTATAGGAGGGTATCAACCGCTTATGCAGCTCGGCATGCAAAATTCCCTTTTTATCCCATACAAGCTCGTGATCGCTTTCGAGCACCTCATTAAAGCCGAGCGCAGTCATAATCGGGCGTATTTTTCCATACTGCTCATATCTTATAAGTATATCCGCGTCTCCCATTAATCTAAGCTCGGGCTGCGGATAAATAAGCTTAAGGCATGCGCCCTTAAGCGGCATATAATCGATTCCGTTTTCATCGAACGCCTTGTATATGCAGTCAAGCGCGTAAAGCTGATTCTGCGAAAATGCGACGTTCTTGAAAGTCGCAAGCTCCAAAATCCGCATTATATCCTCCGGCGGGGTAAGAGATGAATACTTAGCGCCGTAATAGATTACCGGTATTATCTGATGCTTTTTTGCGGTTGTCAGCGCCTCTTCCCAGTCAAAGTCCTCCGGAACCGAAACACTCTCGCCCGTAAGCGCGCTTTTTACAAGCCCTAATATGCCGATTTGAAAGTCAGTCATTTTAAATTCTCCGAATTATAAATTTAATTCCGCAAGCTCCCTTTGTATATATGCAAGCGCCGCAATTTTTGCCTTGGTCTCTTCAACATTCAGCATTTTTGTGTTATGCGAATTAAATTCCGACAGCGTGTTGCGTTCCTCATCGCCCTCGCTGAAGTATTTATCGTAGTTAAGACCTCTGTTATCCGCCGGCACGCGGTAGAACTCTCCCATATCCACTGCCTTCGCGCATTCCTCGTTGGTAAGCAGCGTTTCGTACATTTTCTCGCCGTGGCGGATGCCTATGACCTTTATATTTTCAGGATTTCCGCCGAACAGCTCGCAAACCGCTCTTGCCTGTGTTTCAATTGTGCAGGCGGGCGCCTTTTGTATAAGCAGATCGCCGTTTTCGCCGTGCTCAAAGGCGAAAAGCACCAAATCGACCGCCTCCTCAAGCGACATTATAAAGCGGGTCATCAAAGGCTCTGTTACGGTTATCGGCAGACCATTTTTTATCTGGTCGATCCACAGCGGGATAACACTGCCGCGCGAGCACATAACATTGCCGTAACGAGTGCAGCAAATTTTAGTCTTGCCCGAGCTTCTCGAACGCGCAACCGCGACCTTTTCCTCAAGCGCCTTTGTGATTCCCATTGCGTTTATGGGGTACGCCGCCTTATCCGTAGATAAGCATATCACACTTTCCACCCCTTCGTCAATAGCGGCGGTCAAAACATTATCCGTTCCGATAACATTTGTGCGCACCGCCTCCATGGGGAAAAACTCGCAGGACGGCACCTGCTTGAGCGCCGCGGCGTGAAAAATATAATCTACGCCGTGAACGGCGTTTTTAATCGACTGAATATCCCTCACATCGCCTATGTAGAATTTTATTTTATCCGCCGACTCGGGCATTTTGTTTTGGAATTCGTGGCGCATATCGTCCTGCTTTTTCTCATCCCTTGAAAAAATGCGGATCTCGCCTATATCCGTTTCAAGAAAGCGGTTAAGCACGGCGTTGCCGAACGACCCCGTCCCGCCGGTTATCATTAAGGTTTTGTTTTTGAACAGTGACATTTTAATACCTCATTTCAAAGCTTGCTTAATTTTTATTGTGGATATTTTTCACTCAACACACAACATTAAGCATTCGCATTATTTATGTATTCCTTATATGATTTCTCCAAATCAATAACAGTGTAATAGTGGTGTCCGACTCTTTCTTCTTCCGGAGGCAATGTCATATAATCACCGTAAAGCGCTGTGAGATATTCATGGGTTTTCGCCGGCAGAACAACCTTTATACCTTCAAATTCCCCCTCAATTCCATCGCCGAAATACGCTTTGGGCATTATTTCCTTTTCAGCCCAAGCGCCGCAAAAATTTACAATGATTTCAGAATCTTCGTACGGAATTTTTTTATACATCGTATCAAGGCGTCTGACAGATGCTCTATAATCGGGAAGCAATCTTGCAATAGCTCTTTTCACTATTGCTCTGAATTTATTTTTCGAAATATTACCCGATACAAATACAGAGCCGACCGAGATTTTCAAGATTTTCTCTTTCAGTCCTAACAACTTTCCCTTTATGCCTGAACGCGAATAACCGTCCAAAGGGAAAATATCAACATAAACACCGTGATTCATTTTAATTTTTGAAGTGCTTTTTTCAATAAACGCAGTATCGCTTTGTCTCAATTTTGCAAAAGGATTAGGGTAATTTTTATCCGTAATATATGTTTGTAAAAACATATTACTCGGCAGTGATTTTTGTGCTGCTATTAAAAATTTTTCATAGTCACCCCTCGGGAGCGCCACATCAATATCATCATCCCACGGAATAAAACCCTTATGTCTGACCGCACCTAAGGCGGTTCCGCCGACGACAAAATACCTCAGCGAATTTTCATTGCATATCTCTATAAAGTGTCTGAAAATTTCAAGTTCAATTTCTTTCAATTTTTTCATATCTTCCATACACTTACACCCTTTTAATCAAAGCCTTTATTGCCTTTGTCATTTCCTTGGGATTCAACGCCCTTAACATCAGCGTGTTGCTGTATCTTATGGGTCTTATTATGAATCCGATTATTACATTCGTGAATATCTGCGTCACGAGCGAAGCCAGCGCTGCTCCCATAATTCCCGTTATCGGTATTAAAATATAGTTGAGCGCCACATTTGCAAGCGCGCCGGAAAGATTTATTATCCAAAGATATTTTTGTTTGTTCTCCGCCAAGATCCATATGTTTCTTACAGAGCCGAGATACGAAAAGGTTGTATACCACACAATAAGCTTAAGCGCATTTATCGACGCCGAATAAGCCGCTCCGTAAAGTATTTTGATAATAAGACCGGAGAAAAGCGTTATAACAAGACTTTGCAGCAGGGAAAGATAGATTATAATCCCATAAAGCCGGCACATGTCCTTTTCATAACGAATTTCATCTGTTTTTTTGTCATCGAATATCAACGGTCTGAAAGAGTCTATTATCGCCACGAAAACAAATCCGGTCATTCCCGCACAGGCTACAGCCGCCGAATAATATCCCGTCGCCGCATCGTTTATCATAAGCTTAAGCATTATTCTGTCGGTCTGGGCAAATATCGCTATCATCATATTTGAAACTATGTAATATCGGCTTTTTCCCCAAAGCCGCCTTGCGGTGCTTAAATTAAATCGCAGTCTGCCGCCGCCGAGCCGTTTATATACAATAAACAGCCCGATAACAATTATCATATAATCAAGCGCATTGGAAAGTGCGAACCAATAAATACTTTTATGCGCCGCCAAAAGATATATCTTATATCCCGAGATTACAGCATAAGCAAAAAGAGCTACGCCTGACGCATATTTTGACAAAAGCTTTGCCTGAAACCAATAATTCAGCAATTCAAGACTTTGGAATATCAGAAGCGTGCTGTACAGGGCGCATACAATAACCGTTTCCCTTTCTCCGCGGTTCACCGCTGCCGCAAAAGAAATCACACCGATAACACATAACAGCGAGGACAGAAATGTCATTGTAACGGATGTGCCGAGTATTTCGCCCTCCTTTTCCGGAGTATTCACGATTTCCTGTACCAATACACCGTTTAAGCCCAAATACATAATCGGAGTGACAAAAGCCACTATTGACGCTGCATAATTTATAAGCCCGAAATCAGAAGGGCCTAAAAATCTTGCCGTAAGCATGGAAATAACCAAGCCGAGCAATGATTTTACAATCTGTATCCCGATTATCCATGAGGCGTTTTTAACAACTCTGTTTTTGTTCATTTAAAACCTCGTATAGCCTTATATATTCTCCAAATTTTTCATTTTTATCAAAGTCCTTTGCTTTTTTAATACACGCCTCCAAGCTATAAGGCTTTGCTTCGCAAATCCGTATTATTTCGTTATACATAGCGTCGATATCGTTTTTTGCCACTGCCGCCCCGCAGGTTTCGTCAAGCATTTCGGGGCTGCCGCCGGTATTGAATGTTACAACCGGAGTGCCGCATGCGAGGGCTTCCATATTAACAGTCGGATAATTTTCTTCCCTTGTGGGGTTTGCAAAAGCATCTGCCGCCGAATATATTTTTGCAAGCTCGGTTTGGTTCTGCGTTCGGTGAATGGAAATAATGTTTTCCGGTAAAAGCTTATCGACATTATCGTCAGTGCCCACCAAAACCACCTTGTATTTTTCTTTGTCAAACCGCTTTTCCAATTCAATAAATACATCCAAGCCCTTACGCCTTCCCCAGCCGAACGCAACCCCCAAAACAATATATTTATTTTCCAGAGCGTATTTTTTTCTGAAATCGCTTTCGGTCGGCTTAAAAACATTAAGGTCAATACCGTTGTTAATAACCTTAACGGGATAATCCTTTAAATATGATTCCTTAACAAGTCCTGCCAGCCACTCCGACGGAGTAACTATCGTCATATTTTCAACACCGGTAAACCATTTCTTTTTAAGGCGGTACATATATTTTGAATTATCAAAAAGGCTTTTCGGATATTCCTTATACTGCGGACAGCCGTAACAGCCCGTTTTCCATTTGTTACATCCGACAATATCAAAATACGGGCAGTGTCCGGTAAAGCTCCAGCAATCGTGTAAAGTCCAAACCGTTTTTATATTATGCTTTTTTATATATTTAAAAAGCATAGGAAGATTTATTGTCCACAAATGCAAATTGTGTAAATGAATTATATCCGGATTGATTTTTTTGATTTTTTTTATGAGTGAAATTGTTCCAATGATTGAACCGAAATTTTGAAGACCTGTCAAAATTGAAAATACAGCTGATATTTTATTCTCAATTGAACTACCAAAGCGACCATATTTTACATTTATTTCTTTAATATCAAAATACCAACTGCCCCAATAACAGTATGCATCAAATCCGTCTTTTCGGGACATATCCGCTATTTCACACATTATCCTCCCCGTACTTCCGTTAGGAAGTGAATTGATTGATACAATTTTCATCTGCACCCTCCCGCTTTATATTGTCAGACCCATAAAAAACAAAAATAAACGGCAAAAATGAGTAAAAAGTTTCACCGCAATAAAGGAGCATAAGAGTAACCAACAAACCAATTCTACACAGCCAATTCCAATTTTGCTTCGTGAAATATTTAACTGTATTAACCAAATAAATAATACCAAAAATCATACCAAATGTTGCAAATTGCATTACACAAGTATTTGTGAGCATTGGATTTCTGCCAAATGATGAATTGCTTGAGTATTGAATTATTGACTCTCTTATTTTATTTGAACCAACACCAAGCAAAGGATTATTCAAAGCAATTTCCAAACCATTAACGATTGAGGAATATCTTGTCACTGCTGTACTTTCGGTATTTTCGATTTTTCCAAAAACCATTTCATAAACCGAACTGTTTTCAAAACCTATAACCCCAACTATTAATATAAGCATTACAAAGCACAGCACAAATTTATTAATAAACTGCTTATTATTAATAGTTTTCTTAGTTAAAATATATACCAATACCATTGAAAAAAAGCCTATATATCCGGTGGTTGAAAATGTTAAGACTAGTGCAACTAAATATACTATAATCCTTTTTGTATTTATAGTTTCTTTGAAAAACAATTCGTACATGAGTGCAATATCTATATAAATTGAAAATGCTCCAGGCTCCCAAAAAATTCCTTCCGCCCTTATAAGCTGATTAGAAAGAAAATCATAACGCATACTGCCGATAAAAAAAGCTGAAAAACTGTAATCAGCAGTATTTGTCACAGTAGGGAATAAATTAAATATTGCCGGATATATATACGCAAATGCTTCGGTTATAATTGCAACTGTAGCTATAAAATATATGAATTTACAAAAAGCAGCAACATAATATTTATGTTCATAATACATAGCAATTGAATACGCAACAAGAATCGAAATAATCCTCGAAACAATGGTAGGGAATTCCATTTTGTTAACAAATGCAGAAAAAGTAGCGATGACAACTAAAATAAATGCAATTATAGTTTTGCGATTTATCATCAACGTTTTGTGTAAAAAAAATGGAAGAAATAAAAAAATACACAGTCCTATTATTCTTGGCACATACAAAAAAATTTCATTAGCATTTGTGCCAAATAAAAGCGTATCAGTGGAAGTGAAAAACAATACCCAAAGCGGCCATAAAGGAACTTTTTTATTTAAAGATACATCATTCATCTTACACACCTATTACTTTAAGTATTTTATCAGCATTATATTCGGGAGTATTTTCTATGAAATCGGATTTTATCTTTTCAATATCAACTGAAAAGTTTTCTGAAACATTAATAAAATTTTTTATTTTTTCAGATGAAGAATCAACTGTTTCTTCCGTATTAATCAGCAATGCGTTACCGTATTTTTTCAAATACGGCAATGAAACATCATTCTCGTCAAAATAATAATGAATTATAGGCTTTCCGGCAGCTATATAGGACAGCACCTTTGAAGGCAGAAAATCAGAATCTCTGTTTCCTATGCTCAATAATATGTCTGACTCAGCAATTTTTTTCTCAATTTCCTCTTGGGAAACAAGCGAGTTTAACTCAAAATTCATATTTTTTTCATTGCATATATGACGTATTTTATCCTGCATTCTTCCTGTGTAAATAACAAGTTTTACAGTTTCTTGCGTCAATCCGCTAAGTGTATTCAGCATATAATCCGGCTCACGCATGATCGGGTAAAATGCGCCGGAATAAAGCAACACCTTTTCCTTGTGCTTATAATCATTCTTAGAAACATATGTGTTAATATTCAAATTCGGAATATCTAAATAAATAGTTTTATTTATAAAATCCGAAAAATATGCGGAAGAAAAATGTTTTAAATGGGTTTTCATATGTATAACAGTATCGGCTTCCAAATACATTTTTTTCTCCCAATGTCGAGTTTTGCACGACCAGTATTTTTCTATAATACCGGTCGGCGTTTTATAACGGTTAGAAGCAGGGTCTATTTCATAAACAATAAACTGACCATTTTTTGTTTTTTTTCTTGCACGATATACTGCTTCAACAGCCTCCGGCGGATTTGTAACAGCTATAACAGCCGCATATGTATTCTCATAGCAAAGTTTTTCTATTTCCGCTTGCATTTTTTTTATCAATTTCAACTCTGCTAACGGTGCGAAAAACAGTTTTTTAATTTTGTAATATAATTTAGAGATTTTATTTGATGGGGCAGTAAAGTAAATAGGATAAATATTTTGATCGTGCAAACATTCACCCTCAGATTCGGCACTTACTATATCCGTAGCTATTTTGTAGTCCCAATTTTTAATTATTTTATTAACACATATACCGTTCGGATAGGTTTGATGAATATATCTTCCCAAAACGATCAAAACTTTTTCCATAGCTATCTCCAAAATATTATAATAAAAATCAATCTTTTAATGAGCCAGTTTCTTCAAATTCACGGTTTGTAATTTTCTGTTCAAGTATTTTAGAATCAACCAGTGTGCGGTACCAGCGGTGATACATATAATGGTATACAAAGCCCTCTTTACCATCTAAAAATCCGAGTTTGAAAATATAGTTATAAACGAATAACAGCCAACACCTGAAAAACATGGGAAATTTATAATAAAATCCAAACTTTTTTTTGCGTGTTCCGGCAATTGCAGAATCATTCACTTTAATTTTTGATGCTTTACCCAAAGCAAATTCACAATAATCCTGCATTTCACGTGTAGCGTACCAATTCATTTTATTTATCCAATGAGTCATATCTTTAAAATCATAATGAATAAATTTATTTTTTGCATACACTGATGTTCCGCTGCTAAGAACTGTGTGTTCATCCATTCGGCGGTTTTCAATTCTGCCTTTGCCTGTTTTGAAGAGCATCAACTTGCGTTTATTATGGCAACCGTGCTTGATTTTCCTGCCCAAAAAGTATAACCATGCTTCCATAGTTATTCCGTTCACTTCATCTTCAGAATGCAATTTCGTTAAGTATTCGAGTTCGTTACAAAGTTCCGGTGTAAGTCGCTCATCAGCGTCCAGACGAAATATCCATTTAGTTGAAATATTTGTATTGTCTATCGCCCAGTTGAATTGCTTGGCATAATTTTCAAACTCATGAAAATATACATCTGCACCCATTTGCTTTGCTATTTCTTGTGTCTTATCTTTGCTTCCGCTGTCAACAATGACAACCCGTTTTGCAAAACCGGAAACCGATTTAAGACAATCTACAATATTTACTTCTTCATTTTTTGTTAGAACAATCACCGTTACATCTATCATTTCAGATTCCCTCAGTCTTCAATATTGTTTCTTCAAGTTCTGCAACTCTGTAATTTTCTTTATACTCGCTTATTGATTTTTCATAAGTAAGATTCCCGAACGCCTTATTCACAAGCCCGGTGAAACAGCCCATAATTTTTAAAAGCCATGTAACCCCACCTACAAGCCTGATTTTCTTACCGTGAGCGGCGGCTATCATTTTAACAAGCTCCGATGTATTGCTGTATTCGCTGTTTTGCGGGAAAAACGTTCCGCTTTCTTCATTTTCAACCATAATCCGGACAAATTCGCAAAGATTTTCTATGTAAAGCATTGAGCGCTCGTTTTGCACCCGCGGAAAAAACGGAAGCTTAAGCGCCAGCTTTGCAAGTAAAGGATAATTGCCCTTGCTGCCTTTTCCGTATATCATCGGCGGGCGAAGTATAACCACCTTAAAGTTTTCATCTTCAAGCAGTTTCAGTCTTTTTTCAGCCTGTACCTTACTGTCGCCGTAGCAATTGGCGGGTGAAACAGGCGTATCGGCAGTAATTATTTTTGTTTTACCTATAGGCGCACTGTTACCGTAGACAATGGCGCTGCTCATAAATATAAACTGATGAACGCCGTCACTTTTTGCCTTTTCCGCCGCGGCTGATGTCAGCTCGGTATTTACGGAATAATAAAGCTTTTCCTTTTCGGGTGATATTTTACCGTTATCCGAATGGGCTATTCCCGCAACGTGGAAAACAGCGTCATACGGTGAAAAGTCCTTTTCTTTCCACCCGCCGCCTATCATATCAACGGTATCTACCGTGTACTCATCGGGAAAATTTGTATTTATATAGTTTTCAAACGACGTGCCTATATAGCTGCCCGCGCCTGTAATAAGAATTTTTTTCATTTTACGGCAACCTTCTCTTTTTCAAGCTCGCCTGTTCCGCCCTCTACTACACCGTCATGCTTTAAAACGGAAGCAACGGTTTTAAAGAAACAAATAATATCCATTTTAAAACCTTTAAATCTGCCGTAATTAAGACTTTCGGTGTATTCGCCGTCAAGCCTTGCTTTAACGGGTATTTCAAGCTCGTCCCTGCCGCTTACCTGTGCTAAGCCCGTAAGCCCGGGGCGAACATCGTTTGCGCCGTATTTATCCCTTTCCGCTATTAAATCTTCCTGATTCCAAAGCGCGGGGCGCGGACCTATAATGCTCATCTCACCTTTTAATATGTTAAAAAGCTGAGGCAACTCATCAAGCGACATTTTCCTCTCAAACCGCTGAAATCGGCTTAATAACTGCTCGGTATTTTCAAGCCTATGCGTGGGCATATCGTGCGGAGCGGTGACGGGCATTGAACGGAATTTTATTATTGTGAAATATTTTTTGTTCTTACCTACTCTTTTTTGCTTAAAAAATACCGAACCCGGAGAATCAAGCTTTATAATTATTGCAACAATAAACATAGGTATTGCCAGAACAACAATACCTATGAAAGAAAGCGCTATATCAATAAATCTTTTAAAAAAACTTTTATACACTTATATCTCACCTGCACAGCATTTTAAGTAAATACTTAAACATGAATAAATCATTAAAAATTGTAGCACAGTGCAATATAAATGTCAAATATTTAATTATGTATTTCGCAATGCCGAATAAAGCTCGGCGAAAGCTTTATTTATATCCTTATTATATTCAGCATCAATAATTATACCCGGCGTATCGGTCATAATTGTTGTAATCGGATAAAAGCTTGTAACACCCGATACCGTACCGTCGGCGGCGGGGATGTATTCTGTGGGTGTATACGGCTCGCAGTCTGTAACCTTTGCGCCTTCTTCAAGCTGAAATGAATTTATATCAATATAATTGTATGTGCGGTATTCAGATGAGGAAATTCCAATAGCAACTATGGTTTTACCCGCGTCAGAAGTTGCCGTCTTGTGAACCCACCCGGCATTTTCATATGTATTTGATATACTTGATGAAGATTTATCCGAATAAAAGAAGACAAAAACACTATCCGCACCTGCAACTGTTTGCCCATCGCGCAAAACCGTTTTTACATCAAACGATACCGTGTATTGAGTATTGGGTTTGAATAGAAATTGCTCATTTTTAACAGTTGAGGCACTTTGAAACCGCACGCATTGTTTGTTGTCACATTCTGCAGCAAGATATCCTGTGGCATTGGCATATATACTTGATACATCGGTCAAATTTTTACCGCATAGTGTTATTTTGCTATTAGAGAAATCTGAAATAAACGGAGTATAAGCTGAAGAAACTGAACCTAATTCTAATTGCGGTTTAAACACGAGGTTGCTTACTGTCGTTCCTTTTTTTATTATTATGGAAAT
>ERZ772879.1782-NODE-1782-length-14082-cov-3.260212_pt1 | contig 14082 bp, 12 predicted proteins | sample MGYA00580582_ERZ772879 | MGnify/ENA primary metagenome ERZ772879 (study PRJEB29015, sample SAMEA2737682) | human gut metagenome | biome: human gut; feature: human-associated habitat; material: faeces | place: China | collected 2012 ... | reverse complement strand
AGCCTGACCCGCTCGCCAACGCGCTGCGCGTTGCGATCGCCGAATGGCATGACCTCAAGGCGGCTAACGTGCTCGTTGGCAATGGTGGTGACGAGCTGCTCTACGACATCTTCGCCGCCTGGGGAGGCCCGGACCGCGCGTTCTTGAACTTTCCGCCCACGTTCTCGGTGTACGAAATGAACGCGGTGCTCACGTCCACGCAGGTTGTCAACCTGCCGCGCAGCCAGGATGATTGGTCCATTGACGTAGACCGCGCCTGTGAGCGTCTGGCCAAGGGCGACATCGACATCGTCGTCATCACGAACCCGAACAATCCGACGGGTACGCTGACGCCGCTCGAGGATATTCGCCGCATTCTGGACGCGAGTGACGCACTCGTGCTCGTGGACGAGGCATACGGCGAGTTTGCGGATGCAAGCGCGGTCAAGCTGCTCGACGAGTACGAGAACCTGCTCATCCTGCACACTTTCTCGAAAGCGTACCGCTGCGCGGGTATCCGCCTGGGCTATTTCCTCGGCAACCCAAGCGTGATCAACGAGTTCAAGAAGGTGCGCCAGCCCTATTCGGTCGATGCGATCAGTCAGATCGTGGGCGAGGAGGTCGTACGCCATCGCGAGCTGTTTGCAGAGGGCATCGCGCAGACACGCGTCGAGCGCGATCGCCTTATTGCGGCGCTCTCGCAGCTCGACAAGGTCACGGTGTATCCGAGCGAGGCCAACTTCGTGATGCTCAAGCTCCCGTTTGCGGTGCGCACCTGGAACGACCTGGACGAGAAACATTCGGTGCTCGTGCGCAACGTGTCGGGAGAGAATCACCTGGCTGGCTGCCTGCGCGTGACGGTGGGCACCCCCGAGGAAAACGATCGCTTCCTCGACGCGCTCAAGACCGAGCTCGACGACCTGGCGAATCAACGATAGGGACGCAGGAGGGGTTCACATATGGGACGTTGCTCCGAAATTACGCGTACGACGCGCGAGACGGACATCACGATACGACTCGACCTCGATGGCACGGGGGTTACCGACATCGACACCGGCGTGCCGTTCTTCGATCACATGCTCGACGCCTTCGGGCGTCACGGGCTCTTTGACCTTACCGTGCACGCTACGGGCGACGTGGATGTCGAGGCGCATCATACGGTCGAGGATTGCGGCATCGTGCTCGGGCAGTGCTTTGCGCAGGCGCTTGGCGATTGTCGCGGCATCGTGCGCTACGGTTCGATCATTCTGCCGATGGACGAGGCGCTCGTCATGGCGGCGGTCGACATTTCCGGTCGCGGCCAGTTGCACTACGACGTCGAGATGACCTGCCCGCTGCTCGGCAGCTTTGATGTGACGCTCGCGCAGGAGTTCTTCATCGCGCTGGCTGCCAATATGGGCGCTACGCTCAACATCCGCTCGGTGACCGGGCGCAACATGCATCACATCCTCGAGGCGGCCTTCAAGGCGGCGGCGCGCGCCATCAGCGCGGCCGTGGCCATCAACCCGCGCATCGCCAACGAGGTCCCCTCGACCAAGGGCGTGCTGTAATGGCCGCCACGATTGCCGTCGTCGACTACTGCAAGGGCAATTTGGCTAGCGTGCAGCGTGGCCTTGCCGACGCGGGCTTCGACGCGCGCATCACCGACAGCCCCGCTGACATCCTGGCCGCCGATGGTGTGGTGCTGCCCGGTGTGGGGGCTTTCACCGATGCGATGACGACAATGGAGGGGACGGGACAGGCTGACGCATTGCGTACGGCCGTGGCCGATGGAGTGCCGTTTCTGGGGATTTGTCTCGGCATGCATCTGCTCTTCGATTGGGGCGACGAGGGCCAGCCTGAGGGCGAGCGTCTGGCGGGATTGGGTGTATTGCCCGGCCATATCGAGCGCATGGCGGCGTTCGACGCGACGGGGGCTAAGCACAAGATTCCGCACGTGGGCTGGAACTCGGTCGAATATGTCGACGGGCTAGCGCGTCCCGAGGGCGTGGCGCGGCTTTTCGACGGCATTGATGACGCGAGCTACTTCTACTTCACGCATTCCTATTGCGCCGTTCCCGATGACCAGGGCGATTTGGTGGCGATGAGCGAACATGCGCGGCGTTTTGCCTGTGCCGTGGCGCATGACAATGTCTTTGGCGTGCAATTCCATCCCGAAAAGTCCTCTCACCTGGGCCTACGGCTGCTCGAGAACTTCGGTGGGATTGTCGAGAGCGCATAAAGCTGCTCAGAATTGGATGTTTTGACTAAGAAATTGCATTTGACCAAGATACGGGAAGAAACGGCAGGTAGATCATGATTCTCGTCCCCGCAATCGACATTCTCGATGGACGTGCAGTGCGCCTGAAGAAAGGCGACTACGCGCAGGTGACTGTCTATAACGATGATGCCGTGGCGCAAGCGCACCTCTTTGAGGAGGCGGGAGCGCAGCGCATCCATATCGTTGACCTCGATGGTGCGCGTGACGGAGCGCCCACGAACATGAACATCATCGCGCGCATCGCCCACGAGACGAACGTTGAGGTCGAAATCGGCGGTGGCATTCGCAACATGGAGACGATCGAGCGCTATCTCGATGCAGGGGCGACGCGGCTCGTGCTCGGCAGTGCGCTCGTGCGCGATCCCGAGTTTTGCGAGGCGGCCGTTGCGGCGCACGCCGACAACATCGTCGCCGGCATTGATGCCAAGGATGGCATGGTTGCCATCGAGGGCTGGTGCGAGGGGACGAGCACGCCGGCGGCAGAACTCGTGGCCGAGCTCAAGGATCGGGGCATCCACGAGCTCGTCTACACTGACATCGCGCGCGATGGCATGCAGACGGGTATCGACGCAGCTGCCTACGGGCGGCTTGCGCAGGTTGCGGGTTTTCCGATCACGGCATCCGGTGGCGTTGCCACGTTGGCGGACATCTATGCGCTCGGAGAGCTTCCCGCAGGCAGCATCGATGGTGTCATTACCGGGCGTGCCATCTATGAGGGCGCCTTCACCGTTGAAGAGGGCGTCGCGGCATGCAGGGAGGCGAGCGCACGATGCTGACCAAGCGCGTCATCCCGTGCCTGGACGTGAAGGACGGGCGCGTCGTCAAGGGCGTGAACTTCGTCAACTTGCGCGATGCGGGCGATCCGGTAGATTTGGCAAATGCGTACGACGAACAAGGCGCCGACGAGGTCATCTTTCTCGATATCACAGCGACCCACGAAGGACGCAAGACGACCATCGCAATGGCATCGCGTGCGAGCGAGGAAGTGCACATTCCCTATGCCGTGGGCGGCGGTTTCAAGAACGTCGCTGACATGCGGCAGATGATTGCCGCGGGTGCCGACAAGGTCTCGCTCAACTCCGCTGCGTTGGCGGACCCCTCGATTATCACCGCAGGGGCGCTTGCGTTTGGTAGCCAGGCGATTTTGGTCGCTATCGACGCCAAAAGGGCATCGGATGGCTCGGATAGGTGGACGGCGTACGTGCACGGCGGACGCAAGGACACGGGTATCGACGCCATCGAATGGGCCCGCGAGGCAGCTCGTCGCGGTGCCGGCGAGATCTTGCTTACGAGCATGGACTGCGACGGCTCCAAGGACGGTTTCGACATCGCGCTCACGCGCACGGTCGCGCGCGCAGTGGATATCCCGGTCATCGCGAGTGGTGGCGTGGGCAAGCTCGAGCACTTCGCCGAAGGCATCATCGAGGGCGAGGCCGATGCCGTGCTCGCGGCGAGCGTCTTTCACTTCGGCGAGCTCACGGTGCGCCAGGTGAAGGAGTACATGGCGAAGCAGGGGATACCCGTGCGGCTGTAAAGGGCGCTGCTGGACGTCGATGGGATATGCGTCGAGGCTCAGAAACCCATTCGCCTCGGTCGCATATCCCATCGACGTCCAGGCGGTGTTTTGCTTGAGACGGTATCCCTGCTTTGCCGAAGATAGGGGAAACATGTAATGAGACAGTTACTCAGAGACATTGTCTCATTGAAGCGGAGAAATCTCCTTGCGCGTCATTGTGTAAAGGATAAGGATGTGCACGTTGCTGCTTCGTCATGAGGACATGATGGGGTATTGTTCTTCTCATCGTATATATCGAAGGGGGTCAACATGAAGATTCTGGAAGGTAAGAATGCCGTCGTCACCGGTGGGACGCGTGGGATCGGCCTGGCCATCGTGCGCGCCATGCTCGATACGGGTGCGAACGTTGCCGTCGCCGGTTCGCGCATGGAGACGGCCGAGGCCGCGGTTGCCAAGCTCATCGAAGAGGATCCGGCGCTGGCCGACCGCCTGATTGCCATCGCTCCCAACCTGAACGGCCCCGATGCCGTCGCGGCGGCATTTGACGAGGTCGTGAACGCCTTCGGGAGCCTCGACATCCTGTGCAACAACGCGGGCGTGAGCTCGCGTACGCTGCTCGTGGACTACACGGTCGAGGAGTTTGAGCGCATCGTGGACCTCAACCTCAACGCGGTGTTCGTCTGCTCGCAGGCCGCTGCGCGCATCATGATCGAGCAAGGTGGTGGCGTCATCATTAACACGAGCTCGATGGTTGGCCGCGACGGACAACCCGCCGGTTGCGCCTACCCGACGACAAAGTTCGCCGTCAACGGTTTGACACTGTCGCTGGCGCGTGAGCTTGCCGGCAAGGGAATCCGCGTGAATGCCGTCGCGCCGGGCGTCATCCACACCGACATGGTCGACGCGCTGCCCGACGAGGTCATCAAGCCGCTTATCGCGACGATTCCGCTTGGTCGCATGGGCGAGCCCGAGGACATCGCCGACGCTGTCGTGTTCCTGGCAAGCGACATGGCGAGTTATATCTCCGGCGTCGTGCTGCCCGTCGATGGTCTGGCGAGGACGTAGGGAGTAGCGCTCTCACTGTCATCCCGAGCATAGTCGAGGGATCTCGCGGTGGGTATGCGAGATTCTTCCACTTCGCTCGCTTCGGTCGGAATGACAGAAAGAGGTGGGTGACTTCGTCAATTCCTATTGCGCCTCTTTTCCTTATTTGCCACAATTGCGTATTGGGGCTGAACGAGGAGAATATATGCAAGGCGTATCGAAGACGATAGCCGCAGGTAGCGCCTCTCCTTTGAATGGTGGTTGGCACCCGAAGGATGGGAAACTGCTCACATCGCTGGATTGGCACGCTCGTGCGCTCGGTATTGCACGCGTTGCCAAAACCGCCTCTCTCTGCATGAACCCTCCCGTATTTATACGGCATCTTTACAAAGCTATGTCTACCGCTCTGTGCTGTAATCGCTTTGCTCTCTATGTCATAGATGCTGATGGTCGTCAGATGGTGGAGTGTTCGTCCGTTATGGACGTGAACTTCTCGCTGGGAAACAGCGCAGTGCGCATGCCGAGGGATTGGGGCCGCACCGAGATAATCATGGAGGGCACGCCCGAGATCGTCGATTGCCAGAGCCCTCGCGCGGATGATTACGTGACAGACGAGCTCTTGGCCTATGGCTGCAACATGCTGCTCGTGGCTCCGCTTGCCGAAGGGGCGGAGTCCTTCGGCGTCTATTGCGCGATGTACGAAAGCATGCAGCCTATAACCGATCAAGACATAGAGTATGCGCGCATACTCGGACAGGTTGCCGGCCCACTCATCAACAGCATCAGCTGGAGGCCGAGCTGGAATGACATGCCGGGGAATCCCCCCGCAGAGATTCCTGTTGTGCTCACGCGCGATGTGGTAGAGGCTCCCCCTGATTCGGTATCGGTGCATATCACCCAGAAAGCCCGTGAGGAGCTTGTCGAGAAAGATCATCGTCTCACAAAGCGTGAGCGCGAACTTATGGAACTCATCGCTGACGGCCTTTCGAACCAGGAGATAGCCAACCAGCTCTATCTGAGCAACAGCACGGTCAAGAAGTACGTTGCGAGTCTCATGCGCAAAATAGGCGCGCAAAACCGTGTGCAGATTGCCGCGCATGCCATCGAGATGCGCTTGCTCGACGATCGTGTCTTCAAATAATATCTGTGTTAGATAATCTCAACTCAAAAGAATGAACTAAAGCATACCCCCTAAGGGCTCTTGGTGGCTACCGCCGTCCTATCTCTCTTTGGCATCCTCTGGGTACGTTGTCGAGAAGTCTGCCCGCAAACCCCTGTTCCGATGTATGCCCCACTGCAAGTTGCGCGTGACGGCCTTCTTGACTTTGCAAGGTTGGTAGAGGAGAGAAGTGAGGAAGGAGTCTGTATGAGTGATCAGACGCAAGGCGCACAAACAGCCACGGAGCCATGCAAGGCACCCGAGGAAACCATTTTCCGCGGAATTGCCTGCGGCGGCTTTGGTGGTGAGATTTCTGCTGTCGATAGCAAAGACGGCAAGATTGTGCGCATCAGACCGCTTGAGTACACCACGGAATACACCATGGATGAACTCAAGGACAGTCTCTGGGAGATTACCGCTCGAGGCAAGACCCTCAAGTGCCCGACAAAGGCGGCGCCCCCGTACCATGCGATGGCATACAAGAAGCGTGTCTATTCCAAGAACCGCGTCCTGTATCCCTTGAAGCGCGTTGACTGGGAGCCTGGCGGCGATCCCGATAAGATCAACCCGCAGAATCGCGGTAAGTCGAAGTTCAAGAGGATTAGCTGGGATGAAGCCATCGAGATCATGGAGTCCGAGATTAAGCGTATGTACGAGACCTATGGTCCCAACTCTATCCTGTGTCTGGGCGAGAATGGCCACAAGGAATCCAAGATGCTCCATGCAGGTGGCGGCATCCACATGCAGCTCCTCGGTCATTTGCAGGGCTACACCCGCGAGGTTCGTACGCCTGACTCGGTCGAGGGCTTCTATTGGGGTGCAAAGCACGTCTGGGGTACGGGTGCAACGTTTGGACTGGGCATGGCCGCTCCTCCTCCGCTGAACCAAGCGTGGGGCGTTATCCAGGACATCACCGAGAACACTGACCTGCTCATCTTCCAAGCATGCGATCTTGAAACGACGCAAAACTACTCGGGTCAGCACATGAGCCAGGTTATTCGCTACTGGCTCGACATCGGCAAGAAGTTCGTCGTCATCGATCCGTTCTGCAACTACACAGCTGTTTGCCACGATGAGATGAAGTGGATTCCCATCCTGCCGAACACCGATGCTGCGCTCGACTACGCGATTATGTACGTGTGGATGACCGAAGGTCTCTATGACGTCGAGTATGTCAAGACGCATACGGTTGGTTTCGATAAGGTGCGTGCCTATGCCCTCGGCGAGGAGGACGGCATCCCCAAGACACCCGAGTGGGCAGCCGAGATCACCGGCGTCAAGCCTTGGACGATTCGCGCCCTCGCTCGCGAATGGGGCCGTCAGCGTACGTCCATCGCGCACTTTTCCGCTGGTCACAATCGCGGACCTTACTCGCACGAGATTGGTCGTACCGAGGCTTACAAGCTCGCGATGCAAGGTCTGGGCAAGCCGGGTATCCAGCAGTTGCATCTTGGCTGCCTTGCTCCCGCAAAACAGCAGATGCAGGTTCCGGGTGGCCCGTCAGCAGCTCCGCTTATGATCAACCAGTTCCGCCAGTATGTCCCGATGGATCAGGACATTCCGCGCACCGACATCGCCCAGGCAATTCTCGATAAAGAGGTCACCTGGTGGGGTAGCCCGCAGATTGTCTACGTGAACGCGGCTGATCAGTTCGTCGAGCATCATTATCCCGCGCCTCCCGAGAAGAACGGAGGCCAGGTGCACATGCTGTGGTCCGAGAAGCCGTGTAACCAGTGCTGCTGGAATAACGGCTTCAAGTTCCAGGATGCTATGCGCGACCCGTCTGTCGAGTTCTTCGTCAGCAATCATCAGTGGCTCGAGAATGATTCGCTCTTCTGCGACCTCATTCTTCCCGTTACCACCTGTCTCGAGGAAGATGATGTCGTAGGCTCCTCGCAGAACGTCAACGTAGACGTTGCCTGCATCCAGAAGAAAGCCTGTGAGCCGCGCGGAGAGTCGATGTCCGACTTCCAGATTGGCGTGCGCCTTGGCGAGGACTTTGGTGTCGCAGAGTCCATTAACCTGGGCATGACCGACGAGGAGTGGTTCCAGTATGCCTACGACAACTCGCAGATTAAGGAAGAGGTCAGCTTCGAGCAGCTAAAGGAGAAGGGCTTCTACGTTCCGAAGCTCGCCGAGGGTTGGGATCATGAGGAGTTCCCCGGCATGCGTTCCTTCTATGAGGATCCCATCGCCCATCCGCTCGATACGCCCACGGGAAAGATCGAGTTCTACTCGGCAGCGCTCGAGGAGCACTTCCCCGGCGACAAGGAGCGTGCCGGTATCGCCCGTTGGGTCCAGGGTGGCCCCGCAAGCGAGGGCTGGACGCATGATGAGACGCTGCTGGGCGAGCGTGCCAAGACCTATCCGCTGCTCATGCTCTCGAACACAAGCCACTGGCGTCTGCATGCGCAGTGCGACGACATCACCTGGTTCCGTGAGGTTGAGACGCACAAGATTCGCGGTAAAGATGGTTATCAATACGAGCCGTGCTGGATTCATCCCATCGATGCCGAGACACGTGGCATCAAGCATGGCGACATTATCAAGGTCGAGAACGAGCGTGGCACGATTTTGTGTGGTGCCTATGTCACCGAGCGTATGATTCCACAATCGATTATGGTGTCGAAGGGTGCGCATTCCGATCCCATCGCACCGCATCTCGATCGTGGCGGCTCGTCCAACCTCATCTCGCCGGATGCACCCATCTCCAGCAAGTGTCATGGCTTCGTCGTCAGCGGCTATCTCGTCGAGGCGACTAAGGTCGAGGATGCCGAGATGGAACAGTGGAAGAAGGATTATCCGTACGCATTCGAGCGCAAGTACGATCCCGATACGGGAATGACGTACGAGACGTGGGTAGAGGAATAGGAAGGGAGGATCCATATCATGAAAACATTTGTAGTTGATTTGAAGAAGTGTGTCGGTTGCCATAATTGTCAAGTCGCCTGCAAGGACGAGCATTGTGGCAATGACTGGATGCCCTACGCGAAGCCACAGCCCGATACCGGCCAATTCTGGCTAAAACTCGAGCAGAAGGAGCGTGGCCAGATTCCGCAGGTCAAGGTCACGTATATGGCAAAGATGTGCCAGCAGTGCTCCAATGCGTCGTGCATGAAGGCATGTCCTAATGGCGCGATTATGCGCCGCGACGATGGCATTGTCTGGATTGATCCGGAGAAATGCCAGGGTTGTCGCGCTTGTGTGGCAGCATGTCCTTACGATTGCATCTTCTTCAACGAGGAGTTCAACCTCGCGCAGAAGTGCACGGGATGCGCCCATCTGCTGGATCGTGGCTGGCCGATTAGCGAGCCGCGCTGCGTGAACAACTGCCATGTTGGCGCGCTCCAGTTTGGCGAGGAGGACGAACTGGACCTCGAGGGTGCCGAGAAGCTCCATGCCGAGTACGGCACGCAGCCCAACGTCTGGTACAAGAACCTCCCGAAGAAGTTTGTCGCAGGTACGGTTTATGATCCGACCAAGAACGAGGTCGTCATCGGTGCCATCTGTACGCTCGATGGCCCTGCTGGTCGCTTTGTGGAGGAGACGGACCACTTTGGTGACTTCTGGTTCAACGACCTGCCGGATGGAGAGTTCACGCTTACCATCAACAGTGCGGGCAAGACTAAGGAGATGCTCGTCAGCACGATGGATAAGGACATCGGTCTCGGTGATATTCCGCTGACCTAGTCTGGACAAAATGGTCGGTCGAGGCTCTGCAAGGCCTCGACCGATTCTTTTTAGAGGAACCGAGTACGTCGGTACATCTAGATATAAGCGAGGAGATGACAAGAACATGTGTTTTAGGCCTGCAGAGATAGAGATGAAGAAATGCCCGGAGTGCGGAGCGAACAATACGCCCGTAGCAAAGGTGTGCAAGCAATGTGGCGCCGAGCTGCCCGATCAGCAGTTGGATTTTGCGGCTCAGCAAGCCCAGTTCATGGCTGAGGCAAATGCGGCAGGCGCTGCTGCTTCGGGAAAGCCCGCACCGGCGCCGAATGCCCCGACAGTACCCGGTGCGCCGCAAGCCCCCAACGCTTCGAAGTAAGGAGAACGGCAAACGTAGACGAGACAGCGCTTGCACTCACGCTGTTTTCCATCAACGCATTTTGCAATAGAGAAGGTCTTTACAACCACCCCTTTTTTGGGTGGTCAGGTTCGTAGTCTGTCAAATCCCCTCGGAAGGGAGTTCTCGAATGAAGTGCGCAATATATCACGGACCACATGAGCTTACGATGGAAGATCGCCCAGAACCAGAAGTGGGGTCTCATGATGCCCTTTTGGAAATAACCTATGCGGGCGTATGCGGAAGTGACGTCACGGCATGGACCTATGACGGCGCGGCAGTGGGCATTGTCGAAGGCAAAGAATTCGGACACGAGTTCTCCGGCATCATCGCCGCAGTTGGAGAAGACGTAGTGGGCATCAAGGTCGGCGATCGTGTTTGGGTAAACCCGGAGACCTGCAAACTAGCGGGCAAGGTTGCCTGCTGCTCCTGTGGTGGATTCTCGGAGAAGGTCCTCATTGAGAATGCAAAGCTGGAGCACAACGTCTATAAGCTTCCTGACGATGTCGACCTGAAAGAAGCCGCTCTCATCGAACCGTTTTGCGTGGGCATCCACGGTAAGAACGCCGTAAACGTGACCAAGGATGACAAGGTTGCCATCTTTGGTGCAGGCCCCATAGGCCTGTGCTGCCTTAATGCTGTAATAGGGAGTGGTGTCAAAAAGGTCGCTGTTGTTGACATACGCGATGACAGGCTCGCAGATGCGGAGGCGATGGGTGCGATTCCCATCAACTCGACCTCTTCGGACTTCAAGGAGCAAATGGAGGAAGCGTTCGGGACTACGATGACGCCCTTCGGTCCCGCACTTGATGTGGATGTGTTCATTGACTGTGCCGGCTGTGCGCCGGTCATGGATAGCATCTTCTCGATGGCGAAATACGAGGCGCGTATCTCCGTCGTTGCCGTTTACAAGGCACCTTATGAGATAAACCTCATGTTGGTTATGGCGAAACGATACACCATTAAGGGTTCGTGTGCCTATGATCACGAGGACGCACTCGAGGCAATCGACCTGCTGTCAAAGAAGAGCACCAATATCGACAAGCTTATTACGCACGTGTTCCCACACACGGAGCTCGAGAAGGCTCTGGATACGGCTTCTGATCCTCAATCGGGCGCTTTAAAGGTCATTATCGACTATAGCCCGTGGAATCTACGTGAGTAGAGGATTCGTGCGAACAAACCCATTCCGGTCCCTTCTCGAGTCCTTGCAACGTGCAAGGACGGGTGGTGAGGCCGTCGGCGTGCATGCACCCCCTTGGCGTGTGTCGACGGCCCATCACTCGACGGAAAAGGGGCGGCTAGATAGATAGGAGCATAAAGTGAAGAGCGGTGAAGTATGTATCGTGTCCGGTGCAAGTAAAGGACTTGGTGCCGATATTGCCGAGAAACTGCTGGCCCAAGACGTGAAGGTTGCAACATTTAGTCGCAACCGAAGTGATCGGGTGCAGGCGTTTTCCGAACACTATGCAGATGCGTTCTACTGGGAGTCGGTCGATATGTCCGATCCGGCAGCACTCGAACGTTTCGTGGAAGCGGTTATCGAGAAGTTTGGCCGCATCGATGGCCTCGTCAACAATGCCGCCGTTTATCTCGAGAAGCCCTTTCTCGATGTGACGCTCAGTGATATCGAGCGTCTTACACAAATCAACGCGGTGTCTCCCATATACCTGACACTTCTATGCGCGCGCGAGATGGCACAAGGCGGGAAGGGCACCATCGTGAACGTGTCTTCAGTCACGTCTCAAAAGGCATCTGGTGGCGTGGCCTCCTTATACGGCTCGATCAAGGGAACCGTGCGTGCACTGACCATCAATCTTGGTCAGGAGCTTGGCCCCAAGGGTATCCGCGTCAATGGTGTTCTTCCGGGCTGGATGACAACCGACATGACGGCCAACGCGCCCGAGGCAGCCGTTGCTGCCGTTGCGGCCATGACGCCTGCCGGTCATGTTGCCCAAGCCGAGGAAGTTGCGCGTGTCGTCTTGTTCTTGTTATCCGATGAAGCCGAGTTCGTCTACGGGCAGAACATCGTCGTTGACGGCGGGATGTCTCTTTAGGGGAGATTTCTATAGGGGAGATTTCGTTTCGTTCAATGGAGGGAGAGCGTCATGACTCAGAAGAAGTTCTTTTACGGGTGGGTGATTGTGGCCGTTTTGTGCCTTATTAATATGATACCCATCGTTCTGATTTCCAACTATGCATCGTTTTTCCAGATGCCCGTGTGCGAAACCCTGGGGGTGACGTATGCGGAGTTTGCCATCGGTTCGATGGCGGGTTCCATCGCGGGTATCCTGTTCAGTCTCTTCATGGCGGGAAAGATGGGCCGCGGCAATATGCGCATTTGGATGAGCGTGTGCATGCTGATTGCCGCTGGCTGCGAGCTTGCCCTGTCTTTCATGACGGCTATCTGGCAGTACTGGGTCATCCAGTTCGTGCTGATGTTCGCATTCACTGGTTGCATGTTCCTTCCCATCAACACCCTGCTTGCCCGCTGGTTTGTGGATAAGAAGGGACTCGCAACCGGCATCACCTATGCGGGCGCGGGTATCGGCGGTGTAATCCTGTCGCCGGTCCTCTCGCAGTGCATCGCCGCTTCCGGCTGGCGCATGACGTACATCTACATTGCGATTGCATCAGCTGTATGTGCTGTGATCCTCTTCATCTTCATTCGCAACAAGCCCGAGGACGTCGGGCAAGCGCCGCTCGTGAAGAGGGAACCGAATACGCTGACCGGGCAGGCTGAAGCCAAGGCAGAGGAAGCGACTGTCACCAAGGGCATGACCCGCGCCGAAGCGCTCAAGACACCTTCGATGTGGTTCTTGTTGCTCTGCCTGTTCTGCGGCGGCATCATGGCGGCAGCCGCGGTATCTCAGCTTCCGACCTTCGTTGCCGAGAACGGAGGCAATTACGCGCTTGTCATGATGTTCTACAGTGCCGGCACGATCTTCGCAAAGTTCCTGCTCGGTCCGGTGTTCGATGCCAAAGGCGTCAAGTTCGGAAGCACGCTCATCGTTGTCTTGACTGCACTTTCGCTCATTGGTCTTTTGCTCTTTCCGCAGTTTGGCGTTGTCTTTGCCTGCGCTGGCGCGTTGCTATTGTCATTCAATTGCGTTGCGTCGTTCGTGGGTCCGCTGGCCAACGGCCAGCTCTTTGGCTACATCGCCTTTGCCGATTGCTATGGTGTGGTGAACATCTCCTACTTGCTCGGATGCATGGTTGGTCCCACGTTGACAGCAGCCATCCGCACGGTTTCGGGATCCTATGACCTTGCCTGGATTGTCCTTCTCGTTGTGACGTTGCTCATTGAAGTTGGCATCGTGTTTGCCTTGAAGCTCGGCACGAATCTGCCCGCGAAATGGCATTCATAGGGCGGGATATGCGTTTCATACCGTACGTCCACATCAAATAGAAAGGAGAGTCAACTCATGCTGATAGGCATTCCAAAAGAACCCCTTCCCGACCAGCCGTTGGTTGCCGGCTCGCCCGATACCGTTAAGAAGCTCAAGAAGCTCGGCTACGAGGTCTGCGTCGAGCGTGACGCGGGTGTCGGTGCGAGCTACTTTGACGACCAATACGAGGAGGCTGGCGCTCGGATGGTCGATCGCGAGACCGCTTGGGGAAGCGACATCATACTCTGTCTGGACACCCCGCCCGATGCGGAGCTAGGCCTCATAAGGAAGGGCGCGGTGCTCGTCTCCCGGATGAACCCGGGGGCAAATCCCCAGGATATCGAGAAGTTCGAGAGGATGGGCATCACGGCACTTGCCATGGACATGGTGCCGCGCATATCCCGAGCGCAGTCTTTGGACGTGCGCAGCTCCATGCAGAACATCGCCGGCTACCGCGCCGTGATCGAGGCGGCCGAGAACTTCGGCCGACTGTTCACCGGCCAGGTGACGGCCGCGGGCAAGATGCCGCCCGCAAAGCTCTACGTCATCGGCGTCGGCGTCGCGGGACTTGCCGCCATCGGAACGGCCAACTCGATGGGAGCGGTGGTTTCGGCCACCGACGTGCGTCCCGAGGTCGCCGACCAGGTCGAGTCGCTCGGCGGCACCTTC
>ERZ772879.1775-NODE-1775-length-14117-cov-335.398734_pt1 | contig 14117 bp, 9 predicted proteins | sample MGYA00580582_ERZ772879 | MGnify/ENA primary metagenome ERZ772879 (study PRJEB29015, sample SAMEA2737682) | human gut metagenome | biome: human gut; feature: human-associated habitat; material: faeces | place: China | collected 2012 ... | reverse complement strand
TCGCCTGTTTTCAAAACATTGTCTTAGCACGCAAACAGCTTTGCTGTTTGCGCCCGATAATTTGATGTAAGGGAAACTTTTTATGGGCGCTACCCAAACCCGCAAGCCTTTAAAAAGGCTTGACCTAAATTTTTTAATTATTTTACCAAACCATAATTACACTAACTTTTGATAAAAAGCCTTAATTATTAATCTTAGCGATGAAACACACAAAAAATACCCGACTATAGCTTTTGCTATAATCGGGTAAATGTTTTTTATATAAGAATTACTCTTTGCTCTTAATGTACTCGTCAATAGCTGCTGCGGCTGTTTTGCCTGCACCCATTGCAAGAATTACTGTAGCAGCACCTGTTACAGCGTCACCGCCTGCATATACGCCCTCACGAGATGTAAGACCGTGCTCATCAGTGATAATGCCGCCCCACTTCTGTGTTTCAAGGCCCTTTGTAGTAGCCTTGATAAGTGGGTTTGGTGATGTACCGATAGAAATAACTACTGCGTCAACATCAAGTACAAACTCGCTGTCCGGCTTAACAACAGGTCTTCTTCTGCCGCTTTCGTCAGGCTCACCGAGTTCCATCTCAACGCACTTCATACCTGTTACAAACTCGTTTTCATCACCGAGAATTTCAACAGGGTTGTTAAGGAGCTTAAAGATAATACCCTCTTCCTTAGCGTGCTCAACTTCTTCTCTTCTTGCAGGAAGTTCCTCTTCACTTCTTCTGTAAACAATGTAAACTTCATCTGCACCAAGACGCTTTGCACAACGGGCAGCGTCCATAGCAACATTACCGCCGCCTACGATAGCAACCTTTTTAGCGTGCATAATAGGTGTAGCGGAATCCTCTTTATAAGACTTCATAAGGTTTGTTCTTGTGAGGAACTCATTTGCGGAATAAACGCCGCAAAGGTTCTCGCCCGGAATCTTCATAAATCTCGGAAGACCTGCACCTGAACCGATAAATACTGCCTCAAAGCCCATATCGTCCATAAGCTCGTCAATAGAGATAACTCTGCCGATAACCATATTTGTTTCAACCTTAACGCCGAGAGCCTTAAGTGTATCAACTTCTTTCTGAACGATTGACTTTGGAAGTCTGAATTCGGGAATACCGTAAACAAGAACGCCGCCTGCAAGGTGGAGTGCCTCAAAAACAGTTACATCGTAACCCATTTTTGCAAGGTCGCCTGCGCAAGTAAGACCTGAAGGGCCTGAACCTACTACAGCTACCTTATGACCGTTTGGCTCCGGCTTATTTACAACAACATCTGTCTGAGCATTGTGCCAGTCGGCAACAAATCTCTCAAGTCTGCCGATACCTACAGGTTCGGTCTTAATACCTCTTACGCATTTTGACTCACACTGTGTTTCCTGTGGGCAAACACGGCCGCAAACTGCAGGAAGTGAGCTTGATTTTGAAATTACATCATAAGCACCCGAAAAGTTGCCCTGTGCAACTTCCTTAATAAAATCAGGAATTGAAATATGTACCGGACAGCCCGATACGCAAGGCTTATGCTTACAATTAAGGCAACGCTGTGCCTCTTCGATTGCAACTTCCTCTGTGTAGCCTGTAGCTACCTCAAGAAAGTTTTTATTTCTTACATTAGGCTCCTGTGTAGGCATAGGAGCTTTTTTAGGTGACATATTCGGCATAATTACTCAACCTCCTTCTTAAACAGATTACAAGCTTCGCTGTAAGCCTTACGCTCAAATTCCTTGTACATAGCGCCACGCTTCATAGCCTCGTCAAAGTCAACCTGGAAGCCGTCAAAATCAGGGCCGTCAACGCAAGCAAACTTTGTTTCGCCGCCAACAGTAAGACGACAGCCGCCGCACATACCTGTGCCGTCAATCATAATCGGGTTCATAGAAACTGTGGTAGGAATGTTGTAAGGCTTTGTTGTCTTAACAACGAACTTCATCATAATAAGTGGACCGATAGTAATTACAAGGTCATAGTTCTCGCCGGCTTTAATCATCTCTTCAAGCGGAGTTGTAACAACGCCCTGTCTGCCGTGTGAACCGTCATCTGTCATAACAATAAACTTGTCTGAACAAGCCTTGAATTCGTCTTCAAGAATAACAAGGTCTTTGTTTCTGAAACCGACAATAGAGTGAACCTCTACGCCGAGCTCGTGGAGCTTTTCAGCGATAGGAAGTGCAATTGCACAGCCCACGCCACCGCCTACAACGCAAACTTTCTTGTAGCCGTCTGTATGAGTAGGAACACCGAGCGGGCCTACAAAATCGTGAAGGCAGTCGCCCTCATTTAAGTGGTTGAGTTTTTCTGTTGTAGCACCGACAATCTGGAAAATAATACGAACTGTACCCTTTTCTCTGTCATAACCTGCAACAGTAAGCGGAATACGCTCACCGTCCTCGTCAACTCTAAGGATAATAAACTGACCCGGCTGTGCTTTTTTTGCAATAAGCGGAGCGTCAATTTCCATAAGAGTAACGGTAGGGTTGAGTGATTTCTTTTTAACTATCTTATACATCTCAAATCTATCCCTTCGTATAATCTTTTTAAATCCAACACATAAAATCGCATTGTATGCTTAATATTAGTTTATCACAATAGCATTAAATTTTCAATACAAATTCGTCTTTTTTCATCATAATCCTTAAGCACTTTTTTTCAAAACAATGTACATACAGCCGTATAAATTCATCTTTTATTGTAAAAATATATTTGATACATTTTCAAATTCGCAGCAAAAAATCCGATTTGCAAAAAGCAAAACAAAATCACTCCAACTCTACATTATAAGTCAGAAAGGATAATAATATGTTTACAAACAAAAAGAAAATCGCACTTGTCGGTACAGGAATGGTCGGTATGAGTTTTGCATATGCGGCTCTGAATCAAAACCTTTGTGACGAGCTTGTACTCATCGACATAAACGAACAGCGAGCCAGAGGCGAGGCAATGGATTTAAACCACGGCATTGCTTTTTCGCCTGCCAGCACAAAAATCTACGCAGGAAATTACAGCGACTGTAAAGATGCCGACATCGTTGTAATCTGTGCAGGTGCAAGTCAGCGGCAACCGTCGCAAAGCAGACTTGAGCTGTTAAAAGGCAATTACGAAATTTTCCGAAAAATTGTTCCGCAGGTAACGGAAAGCGGATTTGAGGGCATATTTATTGTCGCTACAAACCCCGTTGACATTATGACAAGAATTACCTGCGAGCTTTCGGGATTTAAAGCCGAAAAAGTAATCGGCACGGGTACAACCCTTGACACCGCAAGACTTCGGTATCTTTTGGGCGAATACTTTGAAGTTGACCCACGCAACATACACGCCTATGTAATCGGCGAACACGGCGACAGTGAATTTGTACCTTGGTCGCAGGCTCTAATTGCGGTAAAACCGATTTGCGATGTTCTTTCAGACAATTCCAAAAGCTATTTTATGGAGGATTTAGACCGAATAACCCGAGAAGTCCGTACCGCCGCACACGAAATTATCGCCGCCAAAAAAGCGACATACTACGGCATAGGAATGGCAATAGTGCGTGTAGCAAGAGCCGTGCTTGAAAACGAAAACTCCGTACTCACGGTATCCGTTAGATTACGGGGTGAATACGGCGGCAAAAAAGATGTTTTCCTCGGCAATCCGGCAATAATCGGAAGTGAGGGCGCAAAGCGTATGCTTGAACTAAAACTTACTCCGTCAGAACAAAAATATCTTGAAAATTCGTATAACATTTTAAACGACACCTATAAAAGTATTTTGTAAATAAATACAAAGATTAATAATTCGATAAACAGTCCGTCGGGAGAAAACTCCGCTCTCAACGGACTGTTTTTATTTGACTTTAATTTTTCCGAATGTTATAATGTAAGTATAAACAGGAATTTCGGGAGGTAAAGACATATGAAAAAGTTTAGAACCGCAGTGTCTGTTATCATTATGGTCATTGCCGGAATCGTCGGCTTTTTTGTCGGAGCATCTGTTAATGAGGCAATGACAGGAGCAGTTTTGTTCTCGATGATTTCCGGAATTGCGTGCATTATTTACACAATTGATAATTTTGAGAAATAATCGGATATACTTAAAAATAAAATATGATTTTATGTTAAAACTCTTTAAATTCTTGACATTGGTATAAAAATATACTAAAATGTCTGTACAACAATGAATAAAGTCATCGGAGGACAGGGTGTCGTAACACCGTTCCGAGTATTCGGAACACTGTCGATAAGATGTCGGGTGAGCTCGGTTATTGATAATATAACCGAGCTGTTTTTATGTAAAAATAAAGGAGAGTGAAATATGATTCAGTTATTGGAGCATTTTACCTACAAAAAACTTATCCGATTTACAATTCCAACTGTTGCAATGATGATTTTTACATCTGTTTACGGGGTTGTTGACGGACTGTTCGTATCAAATGTTGCGGGCAGTGAGTCTTTTGCGGGAGTTAATCTGATTATGCCGGCACTTATGATGCTCGGCTCTGTGGGATTTATGATTGGTACAGGCGGCAGTGCTCTTGTTTCAAAGACCATTGGCGAGGGCAACAAAAAACTTGCCAACCGCTATTTTTCAATGCTGATTTATTTTTTGGTAATTGCGAGTATTGTTTTAGCGGCAATCGGTATTTTGTTTATAAGACAAATCTCCGAACTTTTGGGCGCAGAGGGCGAAATGGTTAATATTTGTTCGGTTTACGGCAGAACTCTTTTGTTCGCTCTCCCCATCTTTATGCTTCAGAACTGCTTTCAAAGTTTTCTTGTAGTTGCCGAAAAACCTGCAATGGGACTTGGAGTTTCTCTTGCCGCAGGACTTACAAATATGGTGCTTGACTTCCTGTTTATCTATGTATTCGGCTTGGGCGTATTTGGCGCTGCGCTTGCAACCGGTATAAGCCAATTTATCGGCGCAATGATCCCGATATTCTACTTTGCACGCAAAAACAAGTCGCCGCTGAAACTTGTTAAAACCAAACTTGAACTTAAACCGATACTTAAAACCTGCACAAACGGCTCTTCCGAAATGGTAACAAACATTTCAATGTCGCTTGTAAATATGCTCTACAATTTACAGCTTGTTAAATATGCGGGTTACAACGGCGTTGTAGCTTACGGCATTATAATGTATGTCGGATTTATTTTTGTCGGCACTTACCTCGGCTACTCGGTCGGAGTTGCTCCGATTATCGGATACCACTACGGCGCAGGAAATACCGATGAGCTGAAAAGCCTTTTCAAAAAAAGTCTTATTTTGCTGTCGGCAACCGCAGTTATCCTTACCGCCTGTGCAGAAATTTTTTCCTCTGCTCTGGCAGGAATTTTCGTAGGATACAACAAAGAACTGCACGCTATGACAACCAATGCAATCTGCCTGTTTGCGCTGTCATACATTATAAGCGGTATCAATATCTTTGCATCGGCATTTTTTACAGCGCTGAACAACGGTCTTGTTTCCGCTATAATTTCATTTTTGAGAACGCTGGTTTTTCAGGTCGCATTTATCTTTATTCTTCCGTTATTACTTGACCTCAATGGAATTTGGCTTGCCGTTGTCGGCGCCGAAATTTGCTCACTCATTGTAAGCATATCGTTCTTTGCAGCCAACAGAAAAAAATATAAATATGTATAATAAAAAAGCTGTTTTTCTTGTGGGAAAGGCAGCTTTTATTTTGGAGTGAACAGAGTAACTGAGGTTTGGATTAAAAATTTAGGCTCAACTTTTATGCCAAAAAGTCAGTTTTTTAAAATTTTCTCCCCAAAAAGCAAAAAACTTTTTTTAATTTTCTATTTTTTGTCACTATATTGTCATAGTCCGAATGTTATAATATATTCATAAAGTAACAGTATAGGAGCAATATTATGAAAGGTAATTATAAACTCAAATGGCATAAATTTACAATTTATTTTGCACTTTTCACGCTGACAGCGATTACACTTTTTGCGGCTGTTCCGTTTTTTATAGGCAAAACCCACGCTGTCATCAACGGCTCACAAATTATATTTAACAATGCTCAAATATATGCCCAGCATCCTATGATGCAGACCTATGACATATTATTCGGTATATTTTTTGTGATGTATGCCATACTGATTGTAATAACCCGACAAAAACTCGCAGGTTTAAAAAAAGACGCACTCCAACTATTATACACCTGCTTGGGTGTTTCGGTATTAATACCGGCAGCGTATGCGGTGACAAATATTGTTGAAATTGGCTTTTTAAGAATATATTTTTACTTAATTGTTGTATCAATGATTGCGGCAGTAATACTTTTTTTAATTTACGCTGTATATTACGGCAAGAGAAAATCTCTCTTTACAAACTGATTTACTAAACCTTTTCCTAAAACTTCATATAAATAATTACCCAAAGAAAATGCAGTCCATATAAACGGACTGCATTTTTCTTTTATGATTTTTGTAAATCGTTGTAAGAAATGATGGTTTAGCGGATTATCGGTCGGGAAACAAAGTAAAACAAAATTAATAGTTTCTGTCCCGAATTAAAAAATTTATTAAACTAAACTGTGCGTGCTAAACCATAATATTAATGTTACCCCAACATTTAGAATAGAACCTTTTATACTTACTGTTTAAACAGCAAAAGCACTACAAAGTATGAAATTGCAAACAATACAAATGAAATTATCTGACTTAAGTAATAGTTTTTGAAATAGCTTTCCGGCGGATCCGGTTCAAGCTGAGATTTTTTGTATTTTTTTAATGAATACATATTTCCGAAAAATGTAAGTATAACAACAAAAGCAACAAAGATATAAGCACAGTTCAATTCGATTAGATCTACTGTTTTTGAAGAGAAACTATTATAGCTGTGATAATAAAAATAAAATGCAGCAAGTGCCGGTGCTGCCTCAAACATATAAACAATTCGTTTTTTCTTAGCAAACACAGCATAATTCAAAAGCGAGAACTCACCATGATGATGCCATCGCATCTCTATAAAGTAATCATCATTTTCAAAGATTTTCAGCAGTATAACTATAAAACAAGATATTAAATAAACAGCACTTCCAAAAACAGCTGCGGAAATGTTAGGACAAGCCTTTTCCAGTAACTCGCCGTCATTTCTAAGTGGGTTAACTTCCAGTATGGAAACCACTATAAAATTCATTACCATATACTTTGTGGGAATTATAATGCTTTGGTCGGTTTTACCAATACACTCCATAAGCGACATAATTGAAAGAAATGTTATAATACCGATAACCACGAAACTTTCTATCAAGTACAAATAATCTTGAGAAAATGAAAAATAAAATTTGTAAAGCGGCACCGTTACACTTTCCAAGCTACCTAAAAAGAAATGAAAATGATGCGTAAAAAGTAAACTAACAACATTTATCACCGAACAAAGAATGATTGCAAACTGAAATCCGCTGAGAATTTTATAAGCAAGCTGAAACCTCGGCTTGCGTGATGTGTAGTTATAATCATTTACTGAAATCATAATAAAGCACCTTAAAATCGTCTTGTTTTTATCTGTATTTCTCTGTAATTTAATAATACTACCTTTTAGCTCTTTTTTCAATACTTCCCATCCACAATATTATTAACATACCATTAAAATAATGTTAAAAATTTTTCTGCTTTAAAGGTCAAATTGAGCATAAACCCTTGACATTGATAAAAAAATGTACTAAAATGTCTGTACTTATAATAAAATATGGTCATCGGAGGACATGGTGTCGTAACACCGTTTCTATTTTGGAACACTGTCGATAAGATGTCGGGTGAGCTCGGTTATTGATAATATAACCGGGCTGTTTTTATGTAAAATAAAGGAGAGTGAAATATGATTCAGTTATTGGAGCATTTTACCTACAAAAAACTTATCCGATTTACAATTCCAACTGTTGCAATGATGATTTTTACATCTGTTTACGGGGTTGTTGACGGACTGTTCGTATCAAATGTTGCGGGCAGTGAGTCTTTTGCGGGAGTTAATCTGATTATGCCGGCACTTATGATGCTCGGCTCTGTGGGATTTATGATTGGTACAGGCGGCAGTGCTCTTGTTTCAAAGACCATTGGCGAGGGCAACAAAAAACTTGCCAACCGCTATTTTTCAATGCTGATTTATTTTTTGGTAATTGCGAGTATTGTTTTAGCGGCAATCGGTATTTTGTTTATAAGACAAATCTCCGAACTTTTGGGCGCAGAGGGCGAAATGGTTAATATTTGTTCGGTTTACGGCAGAACTCTTTTGTTCGCTCTCCCCATCTTTATGCTTCAGAACTGCTTTCAAAGTTTTCTTGTAGTTGCCGAAAAACCTGCAATGGGACTTGGAGTTTCTCTTGCCGCAGGACTTACAAATATGGTGCTTGACTTCCTGTTTATCTATGTATTCGGCTTGGGCGTATTTGGCGCTGCGCTTGCAACCGGTATAAGCCAATTTATCGGCGCAATGATCCCGATATTCTACTTTGCACGCAAAAACAAGTCGCCGCTGAAACTTGTTAAAACCAAACTTGAACTTAAACCGATACTTAAAACCTGCACAAACGGCTCTTCCGAAATGGTAACAAACATTTCAATGTCGCTTGTAAATATGCTCTACAATTTACAGCTTGTTAAATATGCGGGTTACAACGGCGTTGTAGCTTACGGCATTATAATGTATGTCGGATTTATTTTTGTCGGCACTTACCTCGGCTACTCGGTCGGAGTTGCTCCGATTATCGGATACCACTACGGCGCAGGAAATACCGATGAGCTGAAAAGCCTTTTCAAAAAAAGTCTTATTTTGCTGTCGGCAACCGCAGTTATCCTTACCGCCTGTGCAGAAATTTTTTCCTCTGCTCTGGCAGGAATTTTCGTAGGATACAACAAAGAACTGCACGCTATGACAACCAATGCAATCTGCCTGTTTGCGCTGTCATACATTATAAGCGGTATCAATATCTTTGCATCGGCATTTTTTACAGCGCTGAACAACGGTCTTGTTTCCGCTATAATTTCATTTTTGAGAACGCTCGTTTTTCAAATTGCTTTCATCTTTATTCTCCCCGAACTGCTCGGACTTAACGGAATATGGCTTGCCGTTGTCGGCGCCGAAATTTGCTCGCTCATTGTAAGCATATCGTTCTTTGTAGCCAACAGAAAAAAATATAAATATGTACAATAAAAAAGCTGTTTTTCTTGTGGGAAAGACAGCTTTTATTTTGGAGTGAACAGAGTAACTGAGGTTTGGATTAAAAATTTAGGTCAAGCCTTTTTAAAGGTTGACCAAACTTTTATAATTGCTCGGCGAAATTGTGTGCTAAACAATAATTACCTCTCCTTTTGATAAAGAACCTAAAAATTTATTATTTTTTGGCAACAAAAAAGTTGTATTTCTTTCCGTACAATCACAAATTTATTGCCAACAAATGCAAAATGTGTTATTATAAATATGTATATATTCGGACAGGCGTTCAGTCTGTTAATTCAGGTGCAGGCTTACCTGCAAATATCTGCGAAAAGGTGATAGAATTGTCATTTCCACAGGACAAAATTAGAAATTTCAGCATAATTGCTCATATTGACCACGGCAAAAGTACGCTTGCCGACCGTATTCTTGAGCAGACCAATTCGGTATCTGCCCGTGATATGGAGTCACAGCTCCTTGACGATATGGAACTCGAGCGTGAGCGTGGCATAACAATAAAGGCTCGTGCCGTATCGGTTACTTATGATGCCGACAACGGCGAAAAATATCTTTTCAACCTCATTGACACTCCCGGTCATGTTGACTTTAACTACGAGGTTTCCCGTTCTTTGGCGGCTTGTGAGGGTGCAGTGCTTATTGTTGACGCATCTCAAGGCATTGAGGCTCAAACTCTCGCCAACACTTATCTTGCTGTCGACAGCGGTCTTGAAATTGTGCCCGTAATCAACAAAATCGACCTGCCGAGTGCCGATCCTGACAGAGTTATCGAAGAAATTGAAGATGTAATCGGTATTCCTGCCGAGGACGCACCAAAAATTTCCGCTAAGCAAGGCATCAATATTCACGCTGTCCTCGAAAAAATCGTATCAGACATTCCTGCTCCGACAGGCGATGTCAACGCACCTCTCCGTGCGCTGATTTTTGACAGCTACTACGACAGCTACAAAGGCGTTATCATTTATGTTCGTCTTAAAGAGGGACAGATTCACCCGGGTGACGAATTTAAACTTATGGCAACAGGAAGTACATTCACCGTTGTGGAATGTGGTCTTATGCATGCCACATCAATGGAATCTACCAACGGACTTTACGCAGGTGAAGTTGGTTACATTGCGGCATCTATCAAAACTCTTGCAGACGCAAAGGTTGGTGACACCGTTACCCTTACGGCGAATCCTGCGGCAGAGCCGTTGCCGGGTTATCGTGAGGCACAGCCTATGGTTTACTGCGGTATTTATCCTGTTGACGGTGCAAAGTACGGCGACCTGAAAGATGCTCTTGAAAAATTACAGCTTAATGACGCAGCACTCTCTTTTGAACCCGAAACATCTGTTGCACTCGGCTTTGGCTATCGCTGCGGATTCCTCGGACTTCTTCATATGGAGATTATTCAGGAAAGACTTGAGCGTGAATATCAGCTTGACCTTATCACAACTGCGCCGAGCGTAATTTACAGAATTACAAAAACAGACGGCACCGTTGAAATGATAGACAACCCGACAAATTATCCTGACCCTGCACTTATAGCAATGGCTGAAGAGCCGATGACTACCGCACATATTTACTCACCAAAGGAATATGTGGGCAACATTATGGAGCTTTGCCAGGACAGACGAGGCATATTTATAGATATGCAGTACATTGATGCAGACAGGGTTGACTTGCACTATGAATTACCGCTTGCTGAGATTATTTACGATTTCTTTGATACCTTAAAATCACGCACAAGAGGTTATGCATCTTTTGACTATGAGCTTAAGGATTATGTAAAGAGCAACCTTGTTAAACTTGACATTATGCTCAACGGTGATGTTGTCGATGCACTGTCGTTTATTATTCACGCAGACAAGGCATATGGCAGAGCGAGAAAGATGGCGGAAAAGCTCAAGGAGAAAATTCCAAGACAGCTGTTTGAAGTTCCGATTCAGGCATGTATCGGCGGTAAGATTATTGCAAGAGAAACCGTTAAGGCTATGAGAAAAGATGTACTTGCAAAGTGCTACGGCGGTGATATTTCACGTAAAAAGAAACTTCTTGAAAAGCAGAAAGAGGGTAAAAAGCGTATGCGCCAGCTCGGTTCTGTTGAAGTTCCGCAAGAGGCATTTATGGCTGTACTTAAACTCGATACAGATTGATTTAATCGGTAGAATTTATATAATGATAAAATTAAACTCGGATTAAGGCAATGGCTGTAATCCGAGTTTTGGTTTTGAGAAAAAGCTGCACTTAAAAACAAAAGAGTTAAAATTTAGGTCAACCCTTTTTAAAGGGTTGCGGGTTTGGGCAGAGCCCATAAAACAGTAAAAATAGACTGATTAAAAATATAAACAAGCATTTGTAATTAATACCACAGAATAACTATACTTTAGATTTATCAAGACTTTAAAATAAAGTAAAAATCAAGATTAATGAGTGGCAGAAAGTAGCACTTGAGTGTCAGTAGAAAAAAGGAATTTTAAAGAACGCAAAAGTTTGTGTGTGGCTATTTTGCCCTTGAAAAGTGGCAAAATAGTAGTTGCAGTAGCGTGGCTTTTCCTTTATTGCTGTCACATTTTTAGGCTCTGCCATTATGTTCAAGCCGCCAAACGGCAAGCCGTTTGGCTATTAAAATTCGCAATAAACTAAAGTTTTGTGGGCGTCCACACCCACAACCTTTGAAAAGGTTGACCAAACTTTTTAATTCGTGACGGAAAGTCTTTTCATTCGCTAAAATTGTTGCCCGACCAAAAGTAACCTGTTTTTTATTCCACTTGATGGTAACAAAATGGTTGACCTAAATTTTTTAACTTTATCTCTGTAATTTAATTCTGCAATTACGCAAAAGAAAAATACTCGTCATCGCAAATGCAATGACGAGTACTTATTTTTAAATCATCCGATTATTAAGTGTGATAATTTAGTTTGCTTTGCCGAGATCCCAGTAGCCGAGGAACATACCGTAGCCGTCTGTGCTTGAACCTGTTACCTTAGAATCGCAAACAACGAATGTTTCGTTGTTGTGGTCTGCAACTGAGAATGTACCCTTGTTGTATGCTGAGCTGTAAGCACCGCTCTTTGCGTTAAGTACATTGTAGCCGTTTGAGAGGATTGTTCTGAAAACACCGTTGCTGTTGCAGAATACAACATTCTTTGCACCGTCAATAGCCTCAATCTGATCGCTGTTGAGTGTTACCTTATATACAGAGTACTCACCTGCTGTAAGAGCGTTTGTCTTTAATGAAGGTGTGAACTTTTCATCTGTTTTCTCCATAGCAATCTTAGTAAGGCCATTTGCCGAGTTGCTTGAACCGTATGCAAGGTAAACGCCCTTATTCATAGCTGTTTTGCTCTTTGCAGGGTTAGGGAATACACAATAAAGTGTAGCTGTGCTCTCAACAATTTCGATTTCAGTTGTTGACCAGTAACCTGTAAATGTGCCGTAGCCCTCAATGCTTGTGCCTGTTGTTACACCGTCACAAATTACAAATGTGTTCTTCTCTCTGTCAGCAAGTTTTGCCTTTGTTGTTGAGTATGTGCTTGAATACTGAGTACCTGCCGGAGCTTTCATAACGCTGTACTTACCGTTGATGTATGTTCTGTAAGTACCTGATGCGTTCTCGAAGATTACATATGATGAAGAATCAATAGCCTTTACCTGATCCTCTGTAAGAGTTACAGTGTATACAGGATATGTGCCGTCTACAAGCTGTGTTGACTTAGAATCAACATCAACATATGTGCTTGTTCTTGTCATCTTAATCTTTGTGAATGTATCGAGCTTATAGTCGTTGCTGTAAGCAAGGTAAACACCCTGATTCCAGCAGTTCTTCCACTTAGCAGATGCAGGAGCTACAGCATTGATAGTTGTGCACTTTGTCCAGTAACCTGTGTATGTACCGAAACCGTCAACGCTTGTGCCTGTTGCTACATCACCGTTCATAATGAATGTGTAGCCGTTGAGGTCTGCTACTGAAGTTTTAGCTGTGTTGTAGTCTGCACTGTATGTGCCTGACGGAGCTTTAAGTAAGTTGTACTTTGAGCTTACATAAGTTCTGTAAGTATTTGACTTGTTTGTAAGAACAACATATGTTGCCTTGTTAATAGCCTCTGCCTGTTCCTTTGTAAGTGATACCGAGTAGAGAGCATATGTGCCGTTTGTGAGTTTTGTTGACTTTAAGTCAGGTGTGAGATACTCTGTTGTCTTTGTGAGCGGAATCTTTGTGAATGAGTTGAGCTGGTAGTTGTTGCTGTATGCAAGGTAAATACCGTCATCCCAACACTTAGGACTTGATACTGTCTTTGGAACAACAAAGTTGAGTGTTACCTCGTCAGTTTGCTCTGCTGTTGCAGAAATCTTTGTGCTTGTCTTAGCTGTGAATTTTTCAAAACCAGGAGTTGAAGTAACATCTGTCTGAGCTACTCCGCCTCTTACAACAGGCTTGAACTTAAGGTTGTAGTTGCTGTCAAGGTAACCTACGCTAAGTGTTTTAAGGTTGAAGTCAACTGTTGTGTCGCCTGTGCCGATTACATTGAAGTAAACTCTTGCAAGAGCCTTGCCGCCACTGAAATCAGCAAGATTCTGAATTTCACTGAAGTTAGATTTGATTGTGCCCTTAGCGTCCATAATGTTAGTAACCTCGTTAGTAACATATGGCATAAGCTTAGCTGAACGCTCCTTATCAACAGCGAGCTTTGTGTTATCGTAAGTAAGTGTCCATTCGCCATTTACAAGATTCATTGATGAATCTACAATGTACTCAAGACAAACTGTATCGCCCTTCTTAAATGTTACATTTGCATTTGAGAAGTAGTTAGATTTACTTGAGATATTAAGGTTTGTGCCCTGTGTAGGTGACTGTGTTGTCGGAGCTACTGTAGTCGGCTGTGTAGGTCTTACTGTAGTCGGCTGTGTAGGTCTTACTGTTGTTGGCTGTGTAGGTCTTGCTGTTGTCGGCTGTGTAGCCTGAGAAGCTGTTGTAGGAA
>ERZ772879.1757-NODE-1757-length-14239-cov-4.346940_pt1 | contig 14239 bp, 11 predicted proteins | sample MGYA00580582_ERZ772879 | MGnify/ENA primary metagenome ERZ772879 (study PRJEB29015, sample SAMEA2737682) | human gut metagenome | biome: human gut; feature: human-associated habitat; material: faeces | place: China | collected 2012 ... | reverse complement strand
CATGCAAAGCGTCAACCCGCTGGATGAGGCTGCGTTTACGGAACTCTATGTGCAGCATGTTGACGCTGTTTATCGCATTTGCTACAGCTTTTTAAAAAATCGTACCGATGCCGAAGATGCCGTTCAGGAAACATTCCTGCGGTTGATGCAATCGCAAAAACCATTGGAAAACGATGCTCATTTAAGAGGCTGGTGAGTGGTAACTGCTTCCAACGTCTGTAAGAATATGCTGCACAGCTGGCTGTGGCAAAAACGACAAGAAGTAGAAGATTGGGAAGAAGTGTTAAAATCCGACAATCAAACGCCGGAAGAAACTGCAGTTTTGAAAGCCCTCATGCAGCTGCCGGAAAAATATAAAACAGTTCTATATCTCTATTATTATGAAGAGTATTCCTGCAAGGAAATTGCAGAAATGATGCAAAAAAAAGAATCCACAGTGCGTTCGCTCCTCAAGCGAGGCAGAGAAGCACTCCAAAAAAAGATCGGAGGTGACGGATATGCAGCAGGACTGGAAAGCCATTTGGGACAATCTCAATCCGGATGAAGCGGCGAAAGAACGGATGAAGCAAGCAATCTTGCAAAAAATGCAGGCAGAAACGCCGCAAACAGCATCCAAAAAACCACCGTTCTTCTTACAGCGATGTTCGTTTGGAACATTTGCCCGTGCCGCTGCACTGTGCTGTATGACCGTTACGGTTGCGTTGGCAGGGCTGCACCTCACTGACCGCCGAACAGCGGAATTGTTGCCAGCACCATCCGTCAGCGAACAGCCGACGGAAACGACCACACCGCATACCTTGCCAGCACAGACAACAACAACTTTACAAGTTCAAACCACAACGAAAACACAGACTACCTTGCGGACAACCGCTTCCGCAGCAAAACAGACGGTTACCGCTAGTAAGACAACGACGGTACAGACTGCTGAGCCACCAGCTGCAATCATAGAAGAGCCTGATGCCGGAATCGAAGAACCGCCAGAAGAGCCAATTCAGACAGAACCAATTTGTACTGAGCCAGCCCCCGTTCTCACAACCACTGCTGTGGAAACGAATGCAATCGAAGAACCAGAAACCACTACCACAACATTCCGTGGCGTTGCAACTTATGGTTCGCTTTTTGATTTTCAGTATGCCCGTTGGAATGGCGTGCATTATCAGACCGACTATAGTGCGGTTTCCTATGAAGATTTGGATGACCTTGCCGGATTTTCTGTTGCCATTCAGTCAGAAAGTGACCGTGTTTATACAATTTTGGTTTATCCGTTAAAGGGGTATCCCATTCAGGATTGTATTGCCGTACAGTACGCCGGCGATTCAGATTATTTCTATTTTTATGCGATCTCCTAAGTGTGTCGAATCGACACTGGATAAAATGACATGATTTTTGGCAGAAATCAGGAATAAGAGGTAGGAAAAACGATGAGTACACCAAATTGGATTATGGTGACGGTAAAAACACCGCAAACAGCGGGGGATTCCTATATGGCAACCATCATGAAGAATCACCTGAAAGAACAGAATTGTTCCTTCCATTCAGAAGAACAATCTGCTGCTCTTTGGCTGGGTGATATTTCTGAAGTCATTTAAGGAGAAAAAAGAATAATAATAAGTTCATTCAAATTATTTAGATTAATTCTGAAGCACTATGGAGATGAGACGCTGACAATCATAGAGGCTAATGCCGAATATGATTGTCGCTTTATGTTGCCAAGCATACGTCAAAACATATATTCTTACAACATACTTCTTCCTTAATCAGCGTAAATTAAAACTTCAGGAGCAAGCCAATAAACAGGAATACAAAGCAAAATACATGCCTGTGTGCGACTTGGGTACAAAGGCATGTATTTGCTTATAAGTATTCCGTCTTATTTACGCTGTAATCTTCTCAACTTTAACCGTACATACTTTGTACTCTGGTGTACTTGAGATGGAATCCAGTGCATCGCTTGTCAGCCAGTTTGCACCACCTTCGATATAGTGGAAAGGCATCCAGCATTCACCAGGATTTGTCTTGTAGGATACAGCAGCTTTTGCCTGAATCGTTCCACGTCTGGAAGAAATGGAAACCATCTCTCCGTCTTCAACGCCAAGCTTTTGTGCATCTTCTGTGTTTAACTCGATAAAGGACTCGCCGGCAATCTGATTGATTCCTTCTGTCTTATCAGTCATAGCACATGCATTGTAATGATAGAGAATACGTCCTGTCATCATGATCAGAGGATATTCTTCATCTGGAAGCTCCATAGAAGGTGTGTATGCAGCTGGTCTGAAATATCCAAGACCTCTTGCAAATTTTCCTACGTGCATGATTGGTGTTCCAGGGTGATCTTTTGATGTACATGGCCACTGAAGTCCCTGTCCGTTTACTTCTTCGCTGTCCAGTCTTTCATGGCTGATACCGGCAAATGAAGGAGTTACAGATGCAATTTCATCCATAATCTGTGCAGGTGTCAGATGAGGCTGTGGATAGCCCATACGACGCATGATCTCAGTGAAGATCCAAGTATCAGGCTTTGTATCACCTTCAATCTCTACGGCCTTTCTGACGCGCTGTACACGTCTCTCAGTATTAGAGAAGGTTCCTTCTTTTTCAGCATAAGAACGTCCCGGAAGAATAACATCAGCAAGTTTTGCAGTCTCAGTCATGAACAGCTCATCAATTGCGAAGAAGTCCAGTGACTCAAGAGATTTGATTACGTGATGTGTATTCGGATCTGTTCTGACCGGATCCTCTCCGAAGATAAACAATCCTTTAATATCTCCACTGATCATCTTAGGGAAGCAGTCCGTAGCTTTTGTACCAATATTCGGATTCAGCTTCGTATCCCATGCTTTTTCAAATTTCTCAAGAACTCCCGGTTTGTCGATGTTCTGATATCCGCTGAACTGGTTCGGAGAAGCACCCATATCGCAGGCTCCCTGTACATTGTTCTGACCACGGATCGGGTTAACACCACATCCAGGTTTTCCAAGTTTACCAACCATCATAGCCATGTTGGACAGGGACATAACACCTTCTGTACCAGTATGATGCTCTGTAACACCAAGACAGTACATAATTGGCGCACGATCAGCTTTTGCGTAAATACGTGCAGCTTCTCTCAACATATCTGCATCGATCTGACAGATCTCTGCTACTTTTTCAGGTGTATAATCTTTGACCATTTCTTTCATAGCTTCGAAGTTCTCTGTACGGTCTTCGATGAATTTGTGGTCGATTAAGTCTTCTTCAATGAAGATATGCATCATACCATTTGCAAACGCTACGTTTGTACCTGGTTTTAATTTCAAATGGATATCAGCATCTTTACACAGGTCGATATCACGTGGGTCAACTACGATGAGTTTAGCACCGCGCTGTACGGCCTGACGAACCTGCATTCCGATAACCGGATGTGCATGTTCCGGGTTAGATCCTACAAGGAGGATAGCATCAGATTCATGAGTAATATCATAAATAGTATTTGTCATAGCTCCTGAGCCAAGTGTGGTTGCCAATCCGGCAACAGTAGGAGCATGTCAAACGCGCGCGCAGTTATCGGTATTGTTGCTCTTAAACGCTGTTCTTACCATTTTCTGAAGCATGTAAATGTCTTCGTTGGTAGAACGAGAGCAGGCAAATCCGGCCAGCGCCTCACCTCCATATTGATTTCTGATTTCTGAGAATTTGGAAGCTACGAGATTTAAAGCCTCATCCCATGTAGCACGCTCAAATTCACCAGTTTCTTTGTTCTTAATTAATGGATAACGGATTCTTGCATCACAGTCTACGAAGTCGAAAGAACCACTACGTCCTTTGACACAGAGCAGATTGTGGTTGGAAGGACCGTCTGCACCCTGTACGTCTACGATTTTGCCGTCTTTTACGTACAGATCCATCTGACAGCCTGTAGCACAGTGCGGACAGGTTGTGCGGACTTTCTTAACTTCCCATTCACGATAATCTTTTCTTCTCTTAATCGTAAGAGCACCTGTAGGACATGCCTGAGCACAGTTACCACAAGACTCGCATAAGGAATTCTCCCAGCCTTCGCCGAACGGAACTTTTACATATACACGTGCACCGTTTCTCTCAAGAGAAAGAGCATGTCTTCCGGTCGCTTTTGCACAAGTGCTGATACAACGCTGGCACTGGATACAAAGACCCGGGTCGTAGGAGAGGAATGGATGAGCGTTAAATGGCTCATGCTGTACATCTCCGTGTGATGATTTAAAGTTTGGCACATCAATACCATATTCGCGTGCCATAGCCTGAAGCTCACAGGCACCATTTTTAATACATTTGAAACAGTTTGTTTTATGCTCAGCCATCAAGAGATGGAGAGTGTTCTTTCTGGATTCGATAACAGCTGGGCTGTCTGTTGTAATGTTCATGCCCGCTTTTACTTTTGTGTTGCAGGCAGTTACAAGTTTATTCATGCCTTCTACTTCTACGACACAGATGCGACAGGAACCAATTTCATTAATTTTTTCCAGGAAGCAAAGTGTAGGAATATGGATTCCATGCTCCCTTGCAGCGCTTAAGATTGACTGACCTTCTTTTGCTTCAATCTGTACGCCATCGATTGTCAGATTAATCATAAGTCTCTACCTCCTACCATAGCTCCACATCCGAAGTGGTCACAACGCAGACAGCGGCATGCTTCCTGCATAGCTTCTTCATGTGTTAAGAGCTCTTCTACATGTTCGAAATCTTTCTTGCGGATATTTGCCGGGCGCTCACCAATCTCTGTACGTCCCATAAGATCACGCATATTTTCTTTTGGTTCCGGTACAACAGCTTCACAAGTAAGTGTGTGGTGGTAACCAAGATATTCATCAATATTGTGTGCAGCTACTTTTCCGGCAGCGATTGCACGAATTACAGTAGATGGACCAGTTGCACAGTCTCCGCCGGTGAATACACCAGGGATTTCTTTTACTTCTGTGTCAAGTCCGGCCTGAAGGATATTCCATTTTGCAGGGATACCAAACTCTTCAAATGGAGCGGATACAATATCCTGTCCAACTGCGATCATAATAACATCTGCTTTGAATTCCTGTTTTTCTTTTGCAGCATCCTTTGGTGCCGGTCTGGATCCGCGGTAAGCACTAATCATCTGTGGTTGTGTAATCAGAGATTTACAGTTACCATTTTCATCTTTTGTAATCTCGACCGGAGCCTGCAGTGTTACAAGTGCGATTCCTTCCATAACTGCGGATTCGATCTCAGATTCCAGGGCAGTCATGTCTTTCTGACGGCGACGGTAAATGATGGATACTTCTTCTGCGTTGCATCTGACAGCACTTCTTGCACAGTCCATAGCAACGTTACCACCACCGATAACGACAACACTTTTGCCAGTGTAATCAGGAAGATTTCCATTTCCAATCTGATCCAGAATATCTACAGCAGATACAACATTTCCGGCGTCAGCACCTTCAATACGAAGTGTCTTACCTGTCTGAGCACCAATTCCAACAAAAATTGCATCATGTTTCTCGTAAATATCTTTGACAGGAATATCTTTTCCGATTGTTGTGTTGTATGTAACATGGATATCACCGCTATTTAAAATCGCACGGATATCTTCATCCAGACGATCTTTCGGAAAACGGTAATTCGGAATTCCATAACGGAGCATTCCACCAAGTTTGTCATGCGTTTCATATACTTCAATCTTATGTCCCATAAGAGCTAAGAAGTATGCTGCAGTTAGTCCTGCAGGACCACCACCAATGACACCGATGGATTTTCCTGTAGAAGGATTCGGTTTTGGTGTAGCAACTTTGTCGACTGGCATCATATCAACTGCATATTTTTTCAGTGCACGGATGTTGATTGGTGACTCCAGCATCTTTCTTCTGCAGCGCTCCTCACAAGGATGCTCACAGACCATAGCACAGGCTGTCGGGAACGGATTGTCTTTACGGATCAGATTAATTGCTCCGGCGTAATCCTCTTCACCAACTAATGCGATATATCCAGGAATATTTACATGTGCAGGACATAAGGAGATACAAGGTACCTTCTGTCCGATGGATTCCAGACATTTTTTATTTTCAATGTGGCTCTGATATTCGTCTGCAAACAGGTCTAATCCTTTTAAGACCTCATCAGCGGCATTCCAACCGATGGCACAGTCAGCAGATGAACGGATCATCGTAGCCATCATACGGATGTTATCCAAAGTTTTTTCTGTTGCACGGCCATCTAACACTTTCTGCATCAGACGTGCTACAAGTGGAAGACCGTCGCGGCACGGAACACATTTTCCACAAGTCTGGTTTGCAGCCGTACGCAGCATAGAGATCTGCATAGTGATCGGGCAGCTTCCAGGAGGATAGACCTCAACTTTATGAGAAAAATGTCGTGCGATTTCATTCATTTTCACGTCATAACCTGACGGATCAGCAAGATATAATTTGCTCATAATTTTCCCTTTCTAAATTCAATAAAGATTTTTTTAGTCGTCTTTTAAGTAAACGAACCAGTAGGCAAGACCTACCAAAACTGCTCCGCCGATAATGTTCCCCAACGTTACCGGAAGAAGATTTTTGGTGAACATAGCTCCCCATGTAAGGCCAGATACGTCAGCGCCGGCAGCAGTTGCAGCTTCAAGATAGGCTGCATTTCCCTTAGCAAAAATACCGGCAGCAATATAGTACATATTGGCTACGCTATGCTCGAATCCACATAAAACGAACATCATGATTGGAAAGAACAATCCGATGATCTTGGAAGACACCTGCTTGGCAGCAAATGAAATCCATACAGCGATACATACAAGGAAATTACATGCAATTCCGCGAAGAAATGCATCGCCAAAGGAGAGTGATACCTTACCGGCAGCAGTGCTGATCATAGAAGCAGCAAGACCGTTGTTAAAAAGACCGGCCTGATGGCTGAATACACAGATTGCAGCAACACCAATTCCACCGACCAGATTGCCAAGGTATACAACTACCCAGTTCTTCAGCATTCCGCCAAGAGTGATCTCTTTTTTGCAGAGCGGAATAACCAGAAGACAATTACCTGTGAACAGTTCACTTCCAGCGAGGAGTACCATAGTCAGTCCTCCTGGGAAGATGCATGCTCCAAGAAACTTGCCTACAGATGCCAGCGGAATAGATACAGCGACTGCAGTAGAAGCAACGCCTCCAAATGCGATAAAGATTCCGGCCAGTATTCCAAGAACGAACATCTTGGCGACCGGAGTGTTTACCTTCCCCTTTCCGATAGCAATATAATTGTTAGCAATTTCTTTTGGTGAATTCATAACAAATTCCTCCCTTCCCCTAAAATTTTATTTCTAATATATATGATGCCGGCAAAAAGTTACGTAAAAACATCGTTTGCCCTGATATCATAATATATAGACTTCAAGCTTGTCGCCTGCCGCAAGAGGTTTACTTCCGGCAGGAATGACGGCCAGCAGATCACAATCGCTCATGGAAGAAACAGAACCATTGTGCTGGTTGCTAAGTGGGGTGAAATATAACATACCATTTTTGAAATCTGAATGACCTTTTAAAATTCTAGTCACAGGACTTGATTTTTTAAAATCAACCCCAAGATAAGCAGTTGCCTGTGAAAATGTGATGTCAGATCTTCCCGAGAGTTTTCTCATAAATGGAAAGCCGACACACAACAGACCTGTTGCGGCAGCACCCGGATTACCGGATAAGCCCAGAATGACTTTTCCGTCTTTAAATGCTCCAAGCATTGCACCGCCCGGTTTGAATTTTAACCGGTGGAAGAGAAGGTCGCCCCCAATACGATGTATCACTTCCGGCATATAGTCGAAATCACCGGCAGATACACCGCCTGTCGTGATTACGATATCATTGGTCTTGAGGGCTTCAAGTACGGCCCGACACAGGGAATCCAGATCATCACTGACCGTGTTAAGGTAGTTGGCAATCATATGATGTTTTTGAATGTAACCGCCTAAAAGATATGGATTCGTGTTATAAATCTTACCGTATTCTAAAGGAGAACCCGTATTCAAAAGTTCGCTTCCGGTACTGATAAGCCCGATGGAGAGCTTTTTATAGACCCCAATTTCAGCAATCCCCTGTCCGGCAATCAGTGCCAGGTCAGAAGCGGTAAGTATTTTACCTTTTGGAACAAGCAAAGTTCCGGCTGCAACATCTTCCCCAGGTGGAATGATGTTTGCGGAGGTAACGGGCGCTGTTAAGGTAACGGTATTCTCAGTAAAGGAAGTGCGCTCATGCATGATAATGGCATCGGCACCTTCCGGAACCGGTGCGCCGGTCATGATCCGTGCAGCTTTTCCTTCTGTGATTGGATAGGTTGGAACACTTCCGGCAGGAATTACCTCGGTAACGTCTAAAGTCACAGGATGTTCCGGTGAAGCAGCGGCTGTGTCAGCCTGACGAAGTGCATATCCATCATATGCGCTTTTGGCAAAAGAAGGCACCGGAATTTTAGCTGTAATATCTTCTGCAAGAATTCGTTCAAAAGCATCTTGTAGTAAAATGTGTTCTATCGCCTGAGTTTCTGGTTTTGCCAGATTCAGGAGACAGTCAGATGCTTCTTTTAAAGTCTGAATGTTCATATGTATGTTTTCCTTATATAAATGTATCGATTATTTATAAATGTTTTAAATCTCCGTTATGATAATGTTGTAATATACAATCAGCGATAGCTTCGATATTATCCCGACAATAAACGGGTGTATCTTGTATCAACTGTTCGGTTGAAAAATCAGCAGTGATATAGGAGATACAATTAGAAGCAGAGGCGAGTAAGCTGTTATTTTGTTCATCACTTCCAGTCAATAATATAAGCTTTGGATAATCGCTCCATTTGAAGCCTTCTAAAAGAACAAGATCAGCATCACCGACAAGCCCCGCAATTGCAGATTCCTGTAAAGGTTCCCGTTTTACAACGGAATATTTGTCGTTATCATAGACGATGGAAGCACTCACGCCCGCCTGCCAAAACCGATAACTGTCTGTTCCGGGAGAATCAGGTTCGAAAGAATGTCCGTCATGTTTGACTGTGGCGACCTTAAGTCCCCGGTGGATTAGCTCTGGGATCAATCGTTCCATTAAAGTGGTTTTTCCGGAGTTTTTAAATCCGGAAATGGCCAGGCAGCTTTTTGCAGTCAGCGTTTGGTATTCCTCTGGTGTATTGATATTCTGTAGCTGCCAGGAATCTTCTTCTACGTGATAAAAATGAACCTTTAAGTTGTTCAAAGCATCCATGATCCGAAGATTTCCATTATCTAAGCACCTCTTTAGTACAGGGGTGCAGCTTTTGCGATAAATACCACACAGGGGGTGGATCCGATCATCCGCCGTGACACAGATAAGTGCATCCGTATCAGAATGTTTCATGACTTCCTGAAGGTGATGAGCCAGTGTTCCGGAAAAAAGAGGAACGTCACAGGGAAGAACGAGTAGCGCATCCGACTCGCAGACAGATAAGGCACTGTAAAGTCCGCTCATAGGACCGCAATCTGAATATCGGTCATCAATCATTGAATAAGGGATTTCCGGATGCCGGGCGGCATCATCGACTGAAACCAGAATCTCAGGAAAATCGCGTAGTTCAAAAATCAGTTTGTCGAGAAATGTTGTTCCATTAAGTCTCAGAGAGGATTTCCGATATCCCATCCGACGGCTTTTTCCTCCTGCCAGTATCAGGCAGCCTGTGTTCATTTGTATCACCTCGTGTTGTATTTATCTATAAACAAGCGCGCTTATAGCGTTTCTTTCGGTTAATTATAGCATTTGAAATTTAAAACCACAAGGAAAGATATATGTTTCACAGGATTGATAAAATTGGGACGGGTTTTAAATGAAACTAACTAAATTATATTTAGAAAATATAAGGACGTTTATAAAAAGAAACTATAGAAAAGACGCTGATATTGATAAAAAAATAGCATTGTGACTAATTTGGATAAAAGTATTTACAAAATTTTATCCAAATGTTACAATATGACCGTTACTTATTCTAAAAACAATCGGTAGAGAGGGAAGGAATAAAAAATGAGTAGATTAACGATCGATACTCCTAGCAGGGCAGACCTTGTTATGGAGCAGCTCTACAAGGATCTTGAGCGCAGAATCGAATCAAGCCCACCGGGATTATGTCCAGTAGACTTGTCTCGTGCATTTTTGGAGTTATGCCATGCTCAGACTTGTGGAAAATGTGTACCTTGCCGTGTCGGTCTTGGTCAGTTGAATCACCTGATCAGAAAGGTACTGAACGGCAACGCAACAATGGAGACACTTGATACTATGGAGCAGACAGCAAAGTCTATTATGGAGTCTGCCGACTGTGCGATTGGATATGAAGCAGCGCATATGGTATATAAGGGACTGATCGGATATCGCGATGATTATATCGAGCATATCAAGAACGGACGCTGTACCTGTACATATAATCAGCCGGTACCATGTGTATCCTTATGTCCTGCACATGTTGATATTCCAGGATATGTAGCGTTAGTTGGGGAAGGACGCTATGCAGATGCAATCCGTCTGATCCGTAAGGATAATCCATTCCCGACAACATGTGGATTTATCTGTGAGCATCCATGTGAGGCAAGATGCCGTCGTAACATGATTGATGATTCCATTAATATTCGTGGTCTGAAACGAGTGGCAGCAGACTTTGCAGGGGAAGTAGAGCCGCCAAAATGTGCACCAAGCACAGGTAAGAAAATTGCTGTATTAGGAGGAGGCCCGGGAGGACTCAGTGCAGCTTATTATCTGCAGCTTATGGGACATCAGACAACGGTATATGAGATGCTTCCAAAGCTTGGAGGTATGCTCCGCTATGGTATTCCGAACTATAGACTTCCGAAAGACCGTCTGGACGAGGATATCAATGCAATCTTAAAGACAGGAGTAGAAGTAAAATACGGTCTTAAGATCGGTGAAGATATTACAATCCAACAGCTTCGCAGTGAGTACGATGCTGTTCTGATTACAATTGGAGCAAGTACAGATAAGAAACTTGGACTGGAAGGCGAAGATGCAGACGGAGTCATCTCAGCAGTACAGTTCTTAAGAGATGTAGGAAAAGACGAAGCACTTGACCTGACTGGAAAAGAAGTCGCAGTTGTCGGTGGTGGTAATGTATCTATGGATGCAGTCCGTACAGCCAAAAGACTGGGTGCTAAGAAAGTCAGCATTGTATATAGAAGAAGAGTTGCAGATATGACAGCTCTTCCGGCAGAGATTGAAGGAGCAATTGCAGAGGGAATTGAAGTACAGACTCTGAAGGCCCCGGCATCTCTGGATATTGATGAAAATCATCACATTAAAGGAATGTATGTTACACCGCAGATGATCAGTGAGATCAAAGGCGGACGTGCAAGCGTAAAAGCAACAGGAGAGCCAGATCAGTATATTCCATGTGATGTCCTTGTTGTGGCAATTGGTCAGAATATTGAGACAGATCATTTCGCAGAAGCGGGAATTCCGGTAGAGCGTGGTAAGATCGTGACAACTGCAGGAGGAGATTTCCTGGATATGCCAGGTGTATTTGCAGGAGGAGACTGTGCAAGTGGTCCGGCTACTGTGATCAAAGCGATTGCAGCAGCAAAAGTTGTAGCTGCCAACATTGATGAATATCTTGGATATCATCATGAGATTTCCTGTGATGTAGAGATTCCGAAAGCAAGCCTTCATGACAGAGTACCTTGCGGACGCGCAGAACTTACAGAGCGCGAGGCATGTGAGAGAGTCTGTGATTTTGAAGGAGTGGAGAACTGCATGACCGAAAAAGAAGCAAAACAGGAAGCCTGCCGCTGTCTGCGCTGCGATCATTTCGGATATGGAATATTTAAAGGAGGCAGAGAAAAATTATGGTAAATCTTACAATAGATGGAAGACAGATTTCAGTAGAAGAGAATACCACAATTATGGAAGCTGCCAGATCCGTTGGTATTCAGATCCCGAGTCTTTGTTATCTCAAAGACATCAATGAAATAGGCGCCTGTCGCGTGTGTGTGGTAGAGCTGGAAGGAAAAGACAGACTGATCACCGCCTGCAATAATATTTGCGAGGAAGGTATGGTCATTTATACAAATAGTCCGAAAGTCAGAAAGGACAGACGTACAACAGTAGAACTGATTCTTTCTGAGCACGATTGTCAGTGTGTAACTTGTATGAGAAGCGGCAACTGCAGTCTTCAGAAAATTGCAAATGATCTGGATATTTTAGAACTTCCATTTCATCAGTATCTGGAACACCAGCCATGGGATAAAACATTTCCACTGATTCGTGATTCTGCAAAATGTATCAAATGTATGCGTTGCGTGCAGGTGTGTGACAAGGTTCAGGGGCTTGGTGTCTGGGATGTAGAAGGAACCGGTTATCACACAACAGTTAATGTGTCAGGTCATAATTCTATCCGAGAGGCAGATTGTGCACTTTGTGGTCAGTGCATTACACATTGTCCTGTCGGAGCACTTCGCGAGAGAAGTGATACGAATGAAGTATGGAAAGCAATTGAAGATCCGGATAAGATCGTGGTTGCTCAGGTAGCACCTGCTGTCCGCGCAGCATGGGGAGAGGAACTCGGACTGGCACCGGAAGATGCAACAGTTGGAAAAATCATAGATGCCCTCAAGAGAATGGGAATAAACTATGTATTTGATACAACATTTTCTGCGGATCTTACGATTATGGAAGAGGGAAATGAATTCGTAAAGAGATTTACAAGTGGTGAATTAAAAGACCGCCCGATGTTCACTTCCTGCTGTCCGGGATGGGTGCGCTTTATTAAGAGTCAGTTCCCACACCTGGTAAAATATCTGTCTTCCGCAAAATCACCACAGCAGATGTTCGGTGCAGTTATGAAGACATATTTTGCAGAGAAGCTGGGCGTAAGTCCGGAGAAGATCTATACTGTATCTGTCATGCCATGTGTGGCTAAGAAGGCAGAGCGTGAGATGGATCTTTATTATGAAGAATATGCAGGACATGATATTGATGCAGTTATCACCACACGTGAGCTGATCCGAATGATCCGTTCTGCACATATCAGCCCACAGACACTGGTAGATGTTGAGAGTGACCGCCCGATGCATGAGGGAACCGGAGCCGGAGTCATCTTCGGTGCAACTGGTGGAGTTATGGAGGCGGCACTTCGGTCTGCTTACTATATCATCAAAGGTGAGAATCCGCCGGCAGAGGCATTTACAGCAGTCAGAAGCCAGGGATTCAATGAAAATGACGGCGTTCAGGAAGCAAATTTCCAGATTAATGATATTACAGTGAGAACTGCAGTAGTCAGCGGACTTGGAAATACAAGAGAATTGATTCGCAAGATCGAATCCGGTGAAGTGCACTATGACTTTGTAGAAGTTATGGCATGTCCGGGAGGATGCGTCGGTGGTGGCGGACAGCCGATCCACGACGGCGAAGAGCGCGCCTTTGAACGTAGAAAGAACCTGTATTATCTGGATCGCAATGCGAACCTTAGATTCTCTCATGAGAATCCAGATGTCATTCAGATGTACAAAGAGTACTTTGAGGCACCGATGTCTCACAAAGCTCACATGCTTCTGCATACTGAGCATAAGAAAAATATGTAGAAAAATGCCTAAGAAAGATAGGCAGTCTGTGTGTGTCATAGTTGGGGGCTTTTGCACCCGACATCATAAAGAAAATGATGGATAAGAGAAGGGGCGTGTGAAAAAACGGAAGTTTTTTCATGCGCCCTTTTTGCATAATGTAGAATTGCAATATAGATTTACAAATGAGAACAGGTTGTTTTTACATAAGCTTAGAATTATAATAAAGAGGTAGTTAGAAAACTTGAAATACTCTTGACATTATGCGTCCTTTGAGTATAATCAGAATTAAGAGATTTCATAATATGAAAATAGGTTTCGCATAATGAAACTGAAAAAGAAGAAGGAGAAGAAGATCATGAATGAAGTATTAGAGAAGATTCAGAAAATTGGTATTGTACCAGTCGTTGTATTAAATGATGCAAAGGACGCAGAGCCACTTGCAAAAGCTCTTTGCAATGGAGGACTTCCATGTGCAGAGGTTACTTTCCGTACAGATGCAGCAGAGGAGTCAATCCGTATCATGTCTGAGAAATATCCAGAGATGCTTGTTGGAGCCGGAACAGTTCTGACAACAGAGCAGGTAGACCGTGCTGTAGCAGCAGGAGCAAAATTTATCGTAAGCCCAGGACTGAATCCTAAGATTGTAAAATACTGTGTAGAGAAGAATATTCCGATCACACCAGGAATCTG
>ERZ772879.1754-NODE-1754-length-14258-cov-6.421601_pt1 | contig 14258 bp, 7 predicted proteins | sample MGYA00580582_ERZ772879 | MGnify/ENA primary metagenome ERZ772879 (study PRJEB29015, sample SAMEA2737682) | human gut metagenome | biome: human gut; feature: human-associated habitat; material: faeces | place: China | collected 2012 ... | reverse complement strand
TGATTTTGTAAAAGACAATATGCTTGCTTTTTTTGTCGCTGTAGGATTATTTGTACTTAGCATAATTAGCATTATCCTTGTACTTTTACAAAAGGCAAGAAAAGCAGAAGCTGTCGCAAAGCTTGTGGCCGGAATGAATGATCATATAGCAAAGCCGATCCAGGTTGATAAGCTGCTGTCGACATTAAAGACTATATTGACGGAAAATATAATTTTATAAGAAGTGGTGAAAGAAATGAAAATATCTGACAGAGTCATCCTTCCTTTGGTTGGAAGTGCCTTTCAATCGGGAAAAGCAGCAGAAGCAATTGAGAAAATAGAAGATAAGGAACTGGCGCAGATTGCACAGGGAGAATATTATTTCTTCTCGGCGCAGGCGGAAAAATGTGTGGAGACGGTAAAAGATTATCTGGATCACGATGATGTGATGCTCCGGCTATCGGCGGATATGCTTTACACATTTGCGAATCTTACACTTGGAGATCCTCAGGCAGCACAGCGTACAAGGGAAGATGTACATCAGTGTTTGACCCAGGCAATGCAGGAGGATGCACCTGTGAATGTAAAAGCGGCCTGCCTGTTCGCATTTTATGTAATCAGCATATTTCTTCATATACCGCCGGAGGAAGGAACACCGCCGCTTCAGCAGTACATTCCGTATCTGCCAATCGGACAGCGGTTATTTGCGGTGAGCCTTCTGGCGCATGAGATTTATCTGAGACAGGATTATGCTAAGGCAAAAGGTGTTGTGCAGGGTGCATTTCTGATGGCAGACGGAGTATACCCGATCTCCATGATTTATCTGGGCTGTGTGCAGGCAATGTGTCAGATCAATCTGAAAGAACAAGAAGAGGCGATTCAGACGGTGAGCCAGGCATGGGAGTGGGCAAGATTTGACAAATTCATGGAACCATTTATCGAGTATCATGGTCTGCTGCAGGGAGTTTTGGAAGTCTGTATCCGGAAAAAAGAGCCGGAAATGTACAAGAAGCTTGTAGATGGTGTACTTGCATTCAGCCGTGGCTGGATGAAGATTCACAATCCCAAGATGCAAAAGGCAGTGACGGATCTTCTGAGCCCGCTGGAATTTTCCATAGCCATGCTGGCGTGCCGTGATTGGACGAACCAGGAGATTGCAGAACATTTGGGACTGTCTGTGAATACGGTGAAGCATTATGTCTCCGGAATTCTGGAAAAACTACAGATTGATAAACGCGATAAGATTAAAGAGTTCGTAAATCAATAGAATAACAGGATACGAAAAAGTGTCTGTTTTACAAAAGGAATTGTAAAACAGGCACTTTTTGGGCTTTCAACGGGCATGTGAGGAATGTATTTTTTTTGATACAATATGTATAGAGACTTATTTTTGAGAAAAAAATGAGGAGGGATAATACATATGAAGAAACGTCTGGTCAGTATGATTTTGAGTGCGGTGCTGTTTGCAACATCAGTGCCGGTCGCAGCATTTGCTGAAGATGCGAATACGCAGAATCCGGTTGTGCATTCGGAGAAAGGAACGTCTCAGGGTTCGAATGCGCGGAAGGAATCCGGCATTGACTATAAGAAAAATGGAGGAACGTTTGCGGAAGGTTACACGGCTCCGTCTAATTACGATGAGCCGGTGACAGAGCTTCCGGGAGCGGAGCAGATCACAAAAGCGGGATATGAATTTGCCGGCTGGTATGATAATGAGGAGTTTAACGGAGAGCCGGTTACTTCGCTTAGCACTGCGGATCATTCCGGCAGTGTTGTCCTCTATGCAAAGTGGACGGAACGCTACTACTATGTGGATATTCCACAGACGGTCAATGCGGATGGGGATAAGCTTACGATAAAAGCGGATGCAGGTGGATTATATGACAAGGATCATGTGAGCGTGACAGTCCAGTCTGAAAATGACTGGAAATTAAAGAGTGGATTACATAGTCTTGCATATGAACTGAGAAATCCGCAGAGTGGTTCGGCACTGGAAAATGGTTCGGTTGTCGCAAGTCTTACAAAAGATGAGAGCCATAAGCAGCAGGAATATAACTGCAACATTCTGGACAAACCGAACTATACAGGTGATTATACAGATCACCTGACTTTTGACATTGCATTTCAGGATACAGCGTACAACATTACATATGAGACAAATGGCGGAACTATCACGAAGAAGAATCCGCAGAAGGCAGATCAGATGATCACAGTAACACAGGAGCAGTACCAGGCAGGAACTATTCTGAAAGATCTGCCGGCACCGGTGAAAAAGTCCAGTACATTTCTTGGCTGGTGTTACGATGAAGCATGCACCAGATATGTGGACAGTAAGGACCGTCTTCTGAGTGATGTGACATTGTATGCCTCTTATGCAGACAACCAGCCGATGGAAGAAGTGTCCATGGCGACTTATGCCAGAGCAAATGATGTGGCAGCAGATTTTACGATTCCGGTGACGGATACAAGTGCTGCTATGACGCCTGACCAGGTGCGGAAAAATTTCACGATAAAAAACGTGACAGATTCTTCCGAAACGGTTACGGTAGATGTGACCGAAGGAGCAGACCATACATTTACGATCAGCAATCCGAACGGATGGACACCGGGGGCAGCCTATAAGCTGGAGCTTCAGGAAAAGGCGTTATATTTTACAGGATTTGACCCGACGATCCGTGTCTATGATTTTACGGTCTACCGCGAAGAAGTCAAAAATGTAGAGTTAAATAAAGAGATCAAGTATATTCATAAGAAAGAGCTTTCCAATCTGACTGTAAATGGAAAGAAAGTAGAGGAAGTTTCAATCGCGGCAATGACGATTGGAACAGACGGTTCCCTGACCGAAGAAGGCAGTGATACGACCGGAACATTTACTTATAAGAAGCAGTTAGAAGTCGGCGACCAGGTCGCAATTTATTCCGGTGATGTGATCCCGACCATGGATATGTCCTCTGGTGACAACAGTGATGTGTCATTTATCGAGATTACAGGAGCGGATGGGGACAAGTATACATATCGCGGCTCCAGACCGGAAGACGTGCTCTTTATGCCGGATGTGCTGCCGCTTTCTATGGACAAAGATCAGGACGGTGACCCGGATAATAACAGTGTAACGATTAATGTCAGTGACCTGACCTTTGGTGATGATGCTATGAGCCGGGCTATGGATCTGGACAGTGAGACAACCGTAGATGAGGGCGATTATCTGGCACTTTACACAGGTACAATGGGAGAAAATGAAAGCGGAACCGTGTCTCTCTATGGAGAGATTACGAGTGTTCTGTTATCAGAAGGGAAATACATAGTAAGCTATATACCTGTGAGCGAAGAAGATATGCGCCAGACTATGGACGTGTACCAAAAGGAAAATGTAGAAGGGGAGGACCTTCTGGAAGATACCGATGTGCAGGCGCTGGAAGAGGATATTGAGACACAGGCAGTAGACAGCGGATTTGCATCCGAAGTAGCAGAAAGAGTTGCCGATGCAGCAATGGAGACAGAATCTTTTGAGGAGCTTCAGGAATCTCTCAAGGAAGATATGAATGCAGACATCATGGTTCAGAGCCAGGGCTATGGCCAGTTGAGAAAGGCAAGAGCCGCAGGCGGGGCAGGTGGTTCCCGTGTGGAATTAGGAGTACCGACGGTAAAAGCAAATCTCGGCACGACACTAAAACATTTTGACGGAGATGTGAGTGGACTAAGGCTTGCACTGGAGATCGGCGTGCCGATTACAGTTCATGTGAACCGGGGCGCAGACATCGAGATTATGATCACGGCGACATTTGAACAGGAAGTGCGAGTATCCATCGATGTGGACGGTTCAGCCGTGTGGAAAACATGGGGATTTATTCCGTACATTGCAGATTACCGCGTAACGGCATCTTTGGAATTATATGAATACACAGGAATCGGACTGAATGTCAACTTCAAGACTGCAGAAACCGGAAACCCAGTATCTGATTCCAGTTCGAAATTACGAAAAGGTGTCAACAAGATTACCGAAGAGCTGAAGAATATGATGGAGAATGGCGAGGATTATCTAAATTCTGCATCAGGTCTCGTCAGTGGCGGAGATGAAATATCCGTATCCAAGTCTCTGGCAGAGAGGTACTCGGAACTTCTGGCAGACGAGGCAGACTGGGTGGAAATCTACAAGCGTCCGCTGGTAGACCAGCATTTCCGTGTGCTTCTGATCATTGATATTCAGGTGAAGCTGGAATTCGTTGTTTCCGCAAATGTGAACATTTCCATCGGAATGACGTACTGGTATAAGAATGCGAAAGAGTATGTCTTCTGTGTACGGGTCAAAGAGCGGACGGCGACCAATGATACGATAGATCTGGTAGAGGAGCAGTATGAATTTACGGCATATGCTATGGGAACTCTTGGCATCAAAGCCGGTGTGAGACTGACGGTGCGTGTGGGATTATTATCAACGTCCATCGCCAGTGTCGGTATCTCGGCGGATGTGGGCGGTTATGCACAGGTCTGGGGTTACCTCTACTACGAATTGAAGTATACGGCATCGGCAGGACGAAGCAGCCGTGCTATGGGAGCTATGTATCTGGAAATCGGTATTTATCTGGAAGTGAAGTTCGAGGCACAGGCACTGTCCAATGCATTTACCTATAATCCGACACTTTACGAAAATGAGTGGCCGCTTTATAAGGTAGGTGTTCTGGAAAATGTACTGGATTTTGCTTATACCCAGGATAAGGTTGCCGAGATTAATATGAAGCGAGAGATTCAGTCGGTTCAGATCCCGGATGAATATTTCAAGATGCAGTACATGGATATGAAGACCGGACTGGACGACGGAAAATATTACGAGAAGATTTACGAAGATGATACAAAGTATTTCAACATTTCCATGACGAACAGTGCGTTTACGTATGATCCGGCGACCAATATTATCCGTGTAAATCCAGGTGATGAGCCGGAGCAGGACGGTGAGATGATCATTACATGGAAAAACCAGGAAGGTACCTTTAATACAAAGCCATGTGCAAGAAAGATCAAGCTTCACTGGGACCGCCTGCGAGATGGTTACTATATTGCATTCCAGAGTAATGGCGGATCTTTCGTCGATGCAATTACCGGAAAATATAACGCAGAGATCAAGAAGCCGGAAGATCCGGTAAGACTCGGATACACATTTGCCGGCTGGTATGAGGACATGGATCTCACCATTCCATACACAATTCCGGAAACCATGCCGGAAGAAGACAGACTTGTCTATGCAAAATGGGAAGCAGCCGATGTGGGTTATACAGTCGTAGATTATATAGAAGGAACAAATGGAACCTATGAAGCACAGACTCCAGTCAAAATGAGTGGCAGGACGGAAGAGGAAGTAAGCCCGGTTCCAAAAGAGCGGGAGGGATTTGTAACACCGCCGCAGCTTACGGAGACTGTAAAAGCAGACGGCAGCCTGGTCATCAATTACTATTATGCAAGAAATAAATATACACAGACATTCAAGTCCGAAAAAGAGACGGAGAATGGAACGGAGACAGAAGTGATCGCAGACGGAAATTACCGATATGGAACCATGATGCCGACACCGGCAGTCTACAGACCGGGATATGAATTCCTTGGCTGGGAGGACGAAGAAGGCGCTGGGGTTCCAAAGGAAGTTCCATCTGAGAATAAGACCTACATTGCAAAATGGAAAGCACTGGAAGGCATTACTTATACCGTGAAATACTACGTGCAGAATACGGATAACAGCGGATACAGCTTAAGCGAGACTGCGGCTCTGACCGGACAGATGGGAGAGAAAGTCACAGCAAAAGCAGCAGATCTTGACGAGAAAGTCTATCACTTAAAAGGTGAACTGCCGAAGGGAACGATCAAGGCAGATGGCAGTCTTGTACTGAAAGTGTACTATGATCTGAATGAGTACAAACTGACCTTCGATGCAAAAGGCGGAGAATCAGACCAGACAGAAGTGACGGCAAGATATGGTGACAAGATTGCATCACCGATGCCGACAAGAAAAGGCTATGTATTTGAAGGCTGGTATACAGACGAGGCATGTGAGAACGCATTTGGCCAGACGATGCCGGCAAAAGATATGACGGTCTATGCAAAATGGGAGAAGCAGAAAGTCAACTATACAGTCCGGCATCTGCTGGAAAAACTGCCAGATGCAGAAAAAGAAAATCCGGGTGGAGATAAAGAAGAGTATCCGGACTTAGATAAACCGGTTGAGGAAGAAAATCCATATATCTTATATGAAGAGGAAGTCTTTGCGGCATATCCGGAAGATAAAGTGACGCCGGACGTGAAGCGTTACGAAGGCTTTACTTCACCGGCAGCACAGACCACGACAGTGGACGGAAACGGCAACACAGTTATTGAGTACAAGTATGCGAGAAATGTCCATAAGCTGAAGCTGGTAGACCGAGGGGTCGATGAAAATAATATGGAAGGATTCGGAATGCCATTTGGTGCGGCAATTACAGAAGTAGCGATCCGGGAAGGATATCTCTTTGCAGGCTGGTATACAGATAAGGATTTCAAGAATCGATTCGATGGAACCATGCCGGACAAAGATCTGACGCTCTATGCAAAACAGACACCAGTGATGAGCAGCTATACCGTCTATCATTATAAAGAATCTGTAGATGGTTCTTACTTTGGCCTGACGGACGAAGAAGTATTAAGCGGCCTGACAGAATCAGAAGTGACTCCGCAGCCAAAACAATATGAAGGATTTACTTCACCAGAGGCCAAAACAGGACAGGTAAATGGCTGGGGCGGACCGGATATCTGGTATCACTATAAGCGGAACAGCTACAATCTGACTTATGTCCTGAACAATGGAGAAGATAACAAGACTTCAAAAGTCCGCTATGAGGCAGATATTACAAATACTCCGTCGCGGACAGGCTATGCATTTGCAGGCTGGTACACGGACGAAGCACTGACACAGCCGTATGTACAGACGACCATGCCGGCACATAACCTGACACTCTATGCAAAATGGGAAGCCGGAATGAAGACTTATCAGGTGAGACATTATCAACAGTCCATTGGCAATTCAGAGCAGTATGATCTGGCAGAGACAGAAACTGTCACAGCTAAAACAGGAGAACATCTTACGCTGGCAGTAAAAGCGTATGAAGGATTTACAGCACCAAAGCCGGTTAGCTATGATGTGGTAGACGATGGAGAGGTTACGTATGTAGATTACAAATATACGCGTGACCGCCATCAGGTAACGATCCATTACAATAATGGTAATGACAGCGAGACAAAAGAACTTGCATATGGCGAGAAATGGGAGGAAAAACCATATCGTGCCGGTTATGCATTTGCAGGCTGGTATACAGACGCAGAGTTTAAAAAAGCATTTGACGGAGTGGTTCCGGCACGTGACATCACACTTTATGCAAAATGGGATGTGCAGAGTGTAAACTACACGGTTAAGCATTGTCTGCAAAATGCCAATGATGACGGATATTCACTGGGAGCACAGGAGAACTTTAACGCCGATACGGATACGGTTGTCACACCGGAAGTAAAGAACTTTGATGGATTTACAGCACCGAAGAAACAGCAGGTGACAGTCGAAGGTGATGGAAGAACAACAGTCATTTACCGTTACACAAGAAATGTGCATACGCTGACGCTTAAGAACTACGATGGTAAGACAGATAAGACGGTAGAAGCAAGATATGAAATGTCCATACCGAAGCCGACAAGAGCCGGTTATGCATTTGCAGGCTGGTATACAGATGCAAAATGTACGAAAGAGTACAAAGCGAATATGCCGGATCAGAATCTGACACTCTATGCAAAATGGGAAGCAAACATTGTCAACTATGTAGTAGAACATTATCAGCAAAATGTACAAGGTGATGGTTATACGCTGAAAGAAAGCAGTCATGCACGGGCGGCTGTGGATAGCGAAGTGACACCAGAAGTCATGAAATATAAAGGCTTCGAGGAACCAAAGACAGAGAAAGTTACCATTTCCGGAGACGGACAGACGACAGTGAAGTACTACTATAAGAGAAAGGTACATACAGTCACATTTGACGCAAATTCCGGAACATTCGCTGCAGAAAAGGGCGAGGACGACAGTAAGATTGTCGTGACCGGACGCTATGGTGCGAATATCACAGTGCCGAAAGCGCCGGCAAGAACCGGATACCAGTTCCTTGGCTGGGACGAAGACGTTGAAATGACGATACCGGATAAAGACCTTACCTATAAGGCACAGTGGCTGAAGATGGAATACACACTTCAGTTCAAGACAGGCGGAGGAACAACGATTGAGCCAATCAAAGGAAATTATGGTGACAAGATAAATACACCAGAAAATCCGACAAGAAAAGGATACATTTTCAAAAACTGGAGTAAGAATGGCAAGAAAGTCGATAACCTTCCGACGACTATGCCGGCAGAAAGTCATATTTACACAGCAATATGGGAGCGGGAGACATACCAGATTACTTATGACTTAAATGGCGGAAGCATGAAGTCCGGGGAGAAGAATCCGACGACTTACAACGTGGACACCACCGTATTTAAACTGAAAAATCCAGTCCGCGCCGGATATACATTTACAGGCTGGAGTGGAACCGAAATTACAGGAGTAAGTGACAATGTGTCTGTAAAACAGGGCTCTATAGAAAAACGGGAGTATAAGGCGAACTGGAGAGAGAATACATATCAGATTACATTTATCTTAAGCGGTACGGAGGCAAAAGGTTCCATGGCAGCCAAGACGGTCAATTACACGGAAAATGTAACACTTCCAAAATGCGGATTTACATGCAAAGGCCACTCCTTTAAGAGATGGTACACCGTGGATAAGAAGGGCAAGAAGACTTATTACTCTGACCGACAGAAGGTGTCGAAGCTGACCGATGTGAATGGAGGCGTTGTGACACTCTATCCGGAATGGGAGGCAAATGTGTACAATGTTACATTTGACTATGGTGACGGAAGAGCGAAGACAGTTAGAAAGACCAAATACGGTGATAAGTACCAGTTCCCGTCAGATCCGACTCGTTACGGCTGGGAGTTCAAAGGCTGGAAAAAAGAAGGAGCCAACACAGCATTTGACATGAGTACGAAAGAGCTGCAGCTTCAGGACGCAAAAAATATTACCTTATACGCAAGCTGGAAAGCGAACCAAAAATATTCTTACAGACCATCAAATTCCGGCAATACATATCGTGTGACAGATAAACATGAGTATACCAGATTTACTTATTATGTAGACGGTAATCAGACTTCTGTAAAGACAACCGGAGACAGTGGACTGGATCCGGCAAGATATCATTTGAATATGAAGAATATTTCCTATAATGCAGTACATCAGAATTATTCAAAGATGAGGATTAGGATTAGTTACAAGATTAAAATGGTAAAAGATGGTTATTCAGATCTGAGAATTTCCTACCATACGAAATCCGATAATAAGGATCACACAGAGTGGAAGAAAAATACGGAGGATCTGAAGAAGAAAAACGGTAAAACGATTACCTGTGAATATACACTTACGACCGGAAGCAAGATTGATGTGGACAGTCTGACGCTGGAATTTGATGCACATGGAGTAGGACCGGATCGATATGATCTCAGCAATCTGAATGTAGATATTACATTTGAGTAGGAGGAAACAGATGAAAGAACATACAGGAAAAAATAAAATATTTATTGTCATTATCATCTGTCTGTGTGCGGTCATCATTGCGGGACTGATTTATTTCATGAAATTAAAAGGAGGTTCAGATTCGGCATTTAAGCCGGATCTGGATTCAAATGCGAAGACCCAGACGGCAGACGATACCGGGGAAAAGCCGACAGGAATCCGGATACCGGGCTATCCGTCCATTACGATCGAGGCAGACAAAAAAGACGTGCAGATGAACTTGATGAATCCGGAAGGAAACCCATGTTACTTTACATTTGAAATCGTGCTTAACGACACAGATGAGACGATTTACACATCGAAGATGGTGGAACCGGGGAAGGCGATTACAGAGGTGACATTAGAGAAGGCACTTGCAGCGGGAGAATATCCGGCGACCATCAAGATTACGACCGCATCACTCACCGATGGTTCCGCCATGAACGGGGCAAATGTAGAGACGACAATCATTGCACAGTAACGGGAGGGAGAACGATGAAAAAGAGAAGTATAAGAACAGGAATTCTTTTCGCACTACTGACTCCAGTGCTGTTAATATGTGCAGAAAATCCAATCTATGCAGCCACCACCCAGACGGCGGGAAGTGCGACAGTCAGTTATCATGTGGACCCGGCTTACCAGGTGACGATTCCGGTAGATACAAGCATGCAGTTTAATGAGACAGAAACCTCTTACGGGAATATTGTAGTAGAGCAGGCGCAGATTGAGGATGGAAAATGTATCCAGGTGTCATTGCTATCTGATCTTAACTTAAAGAATTCCAACAATTCAAAGGCAGTGATTCCTTATCAGATTTTGGCGCAGGATGAGGCGGGAAGCCGGCCATTTACATCAGCGCAGTATACAAAAGCCGGGGAAGAGACACCTCTTACTATCGCGATTAAAAAAGAAGACTGGAAGAAGGCGGCGGCCGGAGAGTACGCAGATACGGTGACATTTACTATATCATACGTGGACAAAAGTGAGTAAGGGGGCGTGCATATGAGGGAAAAGACAGAAAATATGGATATCATTGTGGATAAAAAGACTGTCCGCGTTACAACGGCAGTGTTTGTGACAGTGATGACTATGCTGGCTGCAATCGCAGCAATGTTCTTTACGACCATGTCCGTTCTGGCAGCAGATGCAGGAAGCTCATCGAATTCCCAGAGCACCATCAGTACAACCGTGCCGGACTCCCATAATATCCGTGTGGAAAAAAGTCACGCAGATGTAGTGATAGAAGGGGAAGAAGATCAGATAGAAGGCAACATAGATAACTTTGTTGTGGATCGTTTTGCCGAGCCGAAGATACGGATCACACCGGAAGAAGGATGGAAGGTTTCAAGGATTCATCTGAACGGGGAAGACGTTACGGAACAGTTCCAAGACGGATATCTGACACTGGAAGAAGTCTGCGAGGATACGACACTGGTCATTGAGACAGCAGAAGATACCAGCGGCGGCGAAAGCAAAGACCCAGATAAGGATAAAGATCCGAATAAAGGAACACCGGGCACTGGAAAGGGACATGAATCAGAAAAAAAGACACCGTTAAATAAGCTGAAAAACCAGATAGCAGCAGTCACAGGAGACGAAGCAAGACCGATGCTTTATGCACTGGCAGCAATTGCAGCAGCAGCTGTGATCAGTGTGACGGTTATAAGAAGAAAAAATAAATAACAAAAGGGCGTATCGGTACAGATATCAAAAGATTTTATCCCCCTCTCAGGTGTCATGCATCTGGGAAGGGGATAAAATATTATACAGGCATGACCTTTTCCCAATTAGCCGGTACATATTCTGGAAATGTAAACCTCTCGTATTTTGCAACAGAAGATAAATAGTATATAACAGTTGACAACAGTACTATGCTGTTATATACTGTTTACAACAGGAGGAAACATATGAAGATTATAATCAATAATTCGTCGATGGTACCAATCTATGAACAAATTATGGAGCAGATCAAAGCACAGATTATCTCCGGAGAATTAAAAGAAAATGATATATTGCCGTCCGTGAGAACGATGGCAAAGGAACTGAAGATCAGTGCACTTACTGTGAAGAAAGCATATGATAATCTGGAAGCGGAAGGCATGACAGTCACGGTTCATGGGAAGGGAACTTATGTTGCGGCATCCAATACACAGCTGATGGAAGAAGAACGCAGAAAAGAAGTTGAGACAGATCTGGAAGCAGCGATCCAGAAGGGAAGGCGCTGCGGAATGAAAGAGGAAGAGATTCGTTCATTATTTGAACTCATCATGGAGGATGAATACTTATGTTAGAAATCAAAGGGGTTAAGAAAAGCTACGGCGAATTTCAGTTAGACTGTTCATTAAATGTAGAAAAAGGAAGAATTACTGGTCTGGTCGGAGAGAACGGAGCCGGTAAGAGTACCTTATTCAAAGCAATGCTCGGACTTATTTCTTATGATGGCGGCGAGATAAAGATCATGGGAAAAACACCGGAACAGTTAGGTGAAAAAGAGAAAGAAGAGTTGGGAGTTGTTCTGGCAGAAGCCGGATTCAGCGGTTATTTGAAAGGGAAAGATGTTGAGGCAGTTCTGGCAAGATTGTATCCAAGATTTGAAGCAGAAAAATTCCATCTGATGTGTGACAGATATCAGATTCCGTTGAATAAATTTATAAAAGAGTATTCAACAGGTACGAAAGCAAAATTGAATCTGATCATTGCATTGACACACCAGGCAAAATTTCTAATGATGGACGAGCCGACAGCAGGACTTGATGTCGGAGCAAGGGAAGCAATGCTGGACATTTTAAGAGAATATATGGAAGAAGAGCCGGAGAGAAGCATCCTGATCAGTTCACATATTTCTTCGGATCTGGAGCATCTGTGTGATGACATCTATGTGATTCATAAAGGAAAGATTGTACTTCATGAAGAGATGGATACGATTCTTGAAAAATATGCGGTGTTGAAAGTCAGTGAGGCGCAATATCAGGCAGTGGATAAAAGTTACATTTTGAAAGAGAAAAAAGAGAACTTTGGAATTTCCTGCCTGACGAACGAGAAGCAGTATTATATAGAAAATTATCCGGAGATCGTAGTGGAGAGCGGCTCACTTGATCAGGTGATTCTTATGTTGACAGGAGGCGAGAGATAATGAAAGGAATCAGAGGACTGCTGGAAAAGGATTTTCGGTTGTTTTTCCGGCAAGGCAGCAATCTTTTTCTGATGTTGGCGTTTATGGCATTATTCTTTATACTAACGGGAAAAACAGGAGCTACCTTCATTGCAATGTATATTCCATCCGTTATGGCAGTATATTCAGGGAATACGATCAGTTATGATGAAAATGAACATGGCTACACGTATTTATTTTCTTTACCTGTAAACAAAAAAATATATGTCAGAGAAAAATACATGTTTTCCTTTATTATGACAGTGTTTGGATGGGGGATTGGAGTAATCTGTGCAGGAATTGCTGTATTCATAAAGCCGGGAGAAGTTTTTGATTTGGAAATGTTGGCAATGGAGCTGATCACAATTTTTGTGTTTCAGGCGATTGCGGGGATTGTGATTGCAATTCGGTTAAGGTTTGTAGGAGAGAAAGGACGATTTGCACTGCCAATTGCAGTTTTAATTGTTTTTGCAAGTTGTTATATAATTGGATTTTTTGTGAGGGCCAACTCGGGATTAAAAGAAAGTATTTCGTATATGATAGGAGAAACAGGCGATTTTGGAATCGCGATTGCACTGATTGTATTAAGTCTGATTGTATGGTTTGCTTCGTATAAGTATAGTATGAGAGTTATGAAAAAGAAAGAGTTTTAACAATTATAAGGATTCAGACACAAAGCATTCTGATATTCCCAGAGGATTCGCACAATTATGATTTAAACAGATTGATTAAACCGCTCTATGACGGTCCGGTGAATCTGGCATTAAAGAACGGAAAAAAGATTGTTCCGGTTGCCCTGGTGTTTGACTTTTTGAAAAAGAGGTAATATAATTACAAGAAACGAGTAGCAAGTAAGCGTAAATCCAGTTTACCGGCTACTCGTTTTTTATTTTGCAAAAAGTAAATATCGCCATGAAAAAGTGTGTAGCGTGTCAGCGTAAGTCCAGCTTATATGACAGGGTACGCACTTTTTTTGTGTCAAAAAGAAAGGAGTTAAAACGAAATGGCGGAAAGCAACAAGATGAAGGAGATGCCGGTGAATAAGTTGATGGTCCAGATGGGAATCCCGATGATCTTATCCATGGCATTGCAGGCAGTCTATAACATAGTAGACAGTGCATTTGTGGGAAATATGAGAGTGGGAAGTGAAGCGGCATTAAATGCTTTGACACTGGTATTTCCGGTGCAGATGCTTATGGTGGCAGTGGGGATCGGAACCGGTGTAGGAACCAATGCACTTCTTGCAAGGACACTTGGACAGGGAAATAGTAAAAAAGCTGCAAAGGTAGCAGGAAACAGTCTGTTTCTGGGAGTGATTATTTATGTGGTCTGCTTATTGTTTGGTATCTTTGGGGTGAAAGCATATATTTCATCGCAGACAGTAGATGCAGAAGTATTGGAGATGGGAGTCAGCTATCTGAGGATATGCTGCGTAATCTCTTTTGGTATTATTTTCTTTTCTTTATTTGAAAAGTTATT
>ERZ772879.1752-NODE-1752-length-14270-cov-21.799789_pt1 | contig 14270 bp, 21 predicted proteins | sample MGYA00580582_ERZ772879 | MGnify/ENA primary metagenome ERZ772879 (study PRJEB29015, sample SAMEA2737682) | human gut metagenome | biome: human gut; feature: human-associated habitat; material: faeces | place: China | collected 2012 ... | reverse complement strand
GAGATACCTTTTAAATATAATATACAATGTGCAAGTTCCCCACAAGTTGTCAGACAATAATATAAATCGAACGTATGAACTATAAGAGCGTTTATAAATTAAAACATATATCGTTAACAATTTATTTACAATTATGACATAATGTGTTAACAGTGCTATAGTAATATATAACCATAGAGGAAAGAAAAGTAAAGACAGTTAGGAAAGACTAGCAGAAATGAGGAATTATGAGAGTTAATAGTTACAACAAGTTTTTCGCAAAAGTAGCAAAGATTATGAATACAGAGGTAAAATCTGTAAAGCCAATTGACGGGCGATACAAGGTTGAATTATCAAATCACGTATACTTAAATGTGTACAGAGGTGTTAGTGGTAGTTTGTTTATACATGACCATAGAGGAATTGCACATATTACAAGTTGTTATGACTTTGATGATTTTAAAACGATGAAAGACTTATATGAAAGACTTATATCAGACTATAGTGAATCTACCAACGCGGAAACAGTCACACAAACTAGCGAAGAAACCAATAAAACAGAATACTGTGAATCGATATGGTGCAATTGTTAATCCCGAATGGCATCATGTTAGCCTTGCCACACTTGCCAACATTGATTTTGATATGCTTGACGAAAAGCGCAAGCTTGTATTCGATATCAACCAGATATTAAAAGATGGTATTCGCAATTTATACAAATGTGAGAATCATATTTCGTTTGAAGTCTTAGAAAGATATGTAATTAGAAAATGTGATGCATTGATTCGACACAATCGTTTAAAAGCGTTCTGGTTTTCATATATTGCGCGGCAGCTTGATGATGTTAGAAGAAACACTATCTATTTATATACTCCATATATTACAGCGCATAGAAATAGATGGTAATTACACGGGAAGAAAGAAGGAAAACTATGAATTTATACGGAATTGAAAACAGAAACACAATAGGTAAAGTTATTAAGGTAGCAGACAGCAAGACAACACTTAATGAGATGATTAGTCTTAATCTCAAATATGTAACATGTGCAGATGTAAGAGGATATATGAACGTTAATCTGTCAACCATTCACTCATATAACGGCAGATATGGAAAAGGTTTTGTGAGAACAACACCTTGCTATTATAGAGGTAAGCAATCTAAAAGTTATATGACAATTGAATACTGGGTAAAGGAGAATTGAAAATGCGAAAATTGATTGAATTGAGAAAATTAGCGATTGAATTATATAATGGCGACTGGCGTCAATCAGACAGAGAGGAATTGAAAGTAATCTTTAGATTAAGCGAAGATGAGCTTGATATTATTTGCAAAGATTTGGGTGATTATGAAGAAAGAGAGGATCAATAAAATGGATAATTTAACACAGTTAAAGAAAAATAGACTTTTGAAAGAAAGCAGTGATAAAATTTTAGAAACACCGCTTTTACATAATGACATTATGAAAATGTATGCTTATATCTACGACTGCACAGCAACAAGTGATACACTAGCAGAGATTAAAGATATGGAAATAGTAAAAGCTTCACTTGATTTTCTTGTACGGGGGGTATTAAAATGAACTATTCAATTGGTGTATGGGGCTTCGATACCGATAACGATTATTACCACGACTGTGATATTATTAAAGCTAAAAATATATCGGAAGCGTTTAGTTACGCTTGCAATGTGCTCTGGAGGGGTTGGACTTTTACAAGATTAGATATCGAAGAATTAAAAGAGTATACCTATATTGTAAAATATCATGATAATTATACTAATGAAAATGATATTTTCACTTGTAAAGCTGACACAGCTTTTGAATCAAAAATAAAGTTTAGACTTTCTAAAGATTTTGAAGATACTAAACGTTATACAATAATCAGTGTAAAAGGAGTAAAGAAATGAGAACGATGAAGAACACTTACTGTGTGGAAGTCGCTTTTCTGAATACAGATAGCGACGATATCAATGTTGAATATGTGGAATCTATTGGATATAACGCAAGAGAGGCAAGTGATTATGCCGTTGAATATGTATCAAAATTGCCATTTGTAAGCTATATTACAGTTATATCAATAGAAAGAAAATAAGAAAAAGAGAGGGTTTGCACCCTCTCTTTCTTAATTTAAAGGAATATTAAATTCTACTCCATACAATTGAATCTCATCAACACTTGTAAAAGTAGCATACCCACTAGCGCTTATATCAACCAAACGGAGATAAATTGCACCACTATCTAACTGTGTAGCATCATAAGGGTTGATAGTGAGAACAGCCATGCATTGATGATAACCAGATGCATCATGAATTACAGCGTTGCAGTTGCATATACTTTGCTGATTTACAAAAGTCATGTTATGACTCATGACCTTCACAGCGGCACTCGTGAAATTCTTAGAGGGTTTGAAAGCCAAATCAAGGAAGCTAGCCACATGTCTAAAGCTGCAATGTGCGTTGGTATTAGTCAACACAACGTTCATCTTATAATCATTAAGAGTACAATCAACACCATCAAGCGAAAATTCGCCACTTCGATTCCATGATGCATAACCATCAATTGCCTTATAAATCATATCTGCAATTGAAGCCTGCCCACTAGCATTAGGGTGAATATTATCAGATGCTACAACACCTACCCAACGTAAAGCACTATCAGCACCACTCAAAAACTTATACTTACCCCAGTAAGTTTCGTACAAAGTTTTAATTTCATTATATGCTTTTTGTTTTGCCACGGTAGTAAATCCAATGATAGGTGTAGCAATCCATCCAATGTAAAGTGTTGCGTTTGGCAATTGAGACATTAAAGCAATTGTATCGTTAATTCCGCTGTTAATCAGCGAAGCCGCAACAAATTGGTCATTCCAACCGCCTGCAACAACAACATATTTAACTTGTTTCTTTTGCTTATCGGACAGCGATGCAATAGCTTGTTCTAGCAGTTTTGAAAAGGGCGTATTTGCACCAAAACCGCTGCCGCCCAAACTTTTATTAACATAAAACTTAGCATCTGAAAAATACTTCTCATGCAAAATATCACACCACGGCTTAACCATGCCGTCAGGTGTATACCCTTCCCCGTATGAGTCGCCAATTGTGATCAATCCATAGTCTGTTAACCATGTATCAATAATATCTGACAATTCACCGCTGTTTTTCAGTCCGTCAAGGTATGCGTCAATAGCACCAATATAATCAAGATTATCAATGTAGTTTTGTACATCCTTTTGCCATTGATTCCATTGCTTGTAATAATCATCCCACTTTGTGTTTAAATCTTTAGTTGTCTCGAGTATCCAATCAAGATTTAAATTGTGAAAGTCGGTATAAGGAAAATTAGAAAATGCCATTGTCTACCCCCTACTTGAATTGATCTGAAGGAATCACATTATACTCTTTACCGTCATCGCCTCTAACAAGAATAGGTTCAAAAGCCGTATCAAAATAATGTATATCTGGTATTTGTCCAAATTTTTCGATTGTTATTCTAATTTCGGCTTGTTTTGTAATATCAGGCACATATATACCTATTGTTGATGGAGACTTGCTATTAACAACCGGAAATGTGATGGTATCCCCCGTAAATATTGACATATACGGTACTAACTCTTTAACGTTGTTTGCGCCATTGATATGTAATCGTTCGTATGTATAACCATCTTGTAATTGAATAGTAGTATGCTCCTTTGTTAATTCATTAGCTTCAAAATAAATGCGAATAAAATTTCCACTATATTGAATCATAATTTACCCCCTTTTTCCCAACCAAATCCATCAATCACACCGACTGAAATTGTCTCAAGTTCTTTTCCACAGTGCATAAAGAAACCATGCCCTATGTCAAGCCCTATGTGTCTGCCTTTACCGCCAAAAGTTGTATAAAGTAAATCCCCGTCTTTAGTCTTGTCTGGAGTCGTCACATTAGTGCAACTGTTTATATAGGCAGTCGAATACATAAATTTTCCAGTAACAAGATTGATAAAACCGCTACAATCAATCAGTATCTTTCCCAAACAGAAAGCCTTGATTTGTGCTTTCTGCTGTGTGTTGTACTTTTTAAAATAATTTGGCTCTGCCGACCATAGTGACTCAAAAACCTCACTAGTGCAATACTGCCCCTTCGCCCCGTAAAGGTAAGCGTACTTATCATGGTTTTTGTAAAGCTCTCTAGCCTTAGCAATATATGCAACGTTCTTATCTGGAATATCATAAATCATAGTTTTAATTCTCCTTTTCTTTTACGATTGTTAACAACTCTGTAATAACTTTTGTGTTATTGTTTAGTGCGTCAACCCATTTGGTACTTTCAACATCATGCTTTTCATACCATGTCTTTCTTTCCTCACGTTGCCGCACGTCAAGTGCATTCACATACCACATTACCGCGCCAAGGCATACGCAAGGCACACCAACCATTTGCGCAATTTGCGCAATTGCATTCATAATTTCCATATCACCACACTCCTATCAAAAGTCTATTTGCATACAACTCACAAACTTTATCAAGATAGTTGTAAGCTGTAGTCAGATCAATTTCTGCTTGCATCATTTGTTGCGAAGTAGTAACACCAATGTTTCCGTGTATTCTTCCCTCATGTGTTCCTTTTGTTGTTGATTCATCCAAACCATTTGTAACACTTCCATGTGAGGAATCAGCGCCAAACGTCTGGGAATCACTTCCGCTGTCAGTGTTGTTATCAGTGTTGGCAACTTCTGGATCGCTTGAATTAAATGCCGCAACTTTGTGTGTACTATCAGTAACTTTTCCAAAAGTTGTTGTAATGTCACCCTTGTTAAACGTTTCTTCTGTATCTACTTTTCCCTTCTGAAAAGTGCCGCCGCCTTTATCTTCCCAACTTTCCATTCTATCATAATTTTCAATTGGATTGTACTCAAGCTGTGTTACTTCCCACAAGTGGTCAATAGTCCATTGCAAAGAACGTGCTACACTTGTAACATGTCTTCTTAAATACGAGGGTTCTTGATAAACTGGAGTCAAATCACCATATGATAGCAAAAAGTGTTCAATAAGTTGATCTTTTGAAACACCTTTTATATAAATATCTGTAAATATAGAACTGTCATACTCATACAACGTTGCTATTGGTATAATCGTTCTCACTCTTGTCACCCCCTCTATTGTTAGGATACCGCAAACGTGCCCGAATGTCAAGGTTATAATGTGCGTTTACTTTTTCTAAACATTCATTGATAGTTTCCGCCCACAACTCGCACTTAGACATGATAGCATTTTTACTTTCTTCAACTTCGTCTGTAATCATGCGTTCTTTCTTCTCCGGTACTGTATAAATACCAATCTCCATATCAAACGCGTGTTTGAGATTTTCAACGCTTTCCAACGCTGACTTAACTACATTATAACATTTTTCAATATCATTGTTAAAGAACTCGTAAAGTGGTTTGCCCGTTTCCTTATCATAAAGAGCTTGATTGATTACAACTGCTAGCTGTCCCGACATGATATTATCAAAAGCAACTTTAAAAGTCTCCGCTGTGCTTTTGTTTTTGGCTGTAAAAATAAAACCAAACTTTGCTAGAGCGCTAGCAACATCATGATTAGATAGCGTCATGGCTACACGTTGCGCATATGAATTTATCAAGTCGCCAATGCCGCACCAATCAGGTGCTAATTTTACAATCTCACAATCTTCTCCTATTTTCAAATCGCCATTAAAAGAAGCGTCAAAAGCGGGGTTCGCGACTACATAGTTAGTAGGCTGATACTGCACATCAAAGCCATAAGGCGACCCGTGTTGCGGGATGATTCCAAATTTGGCGGTATTCATAACACAAAAGTTTCCTTTTAAAAACAAAAGCGGATAGATATAGTTTTTAGCCCAGTTTTTAGGCATACCGTCAAAAAGTATAAGACTTTCTGCACGTTGCAAAAAGTATCTGAAGTATGTTGCATAGTCCCATGTATTGTTAATGTGAATCATGTTTGGATTTTGCCTTGACTCATACTCGTTAATAATAGGACTTGATACACCTTCGCCAACATAATATCCAGAATATACAAAAGGTTTCATTCTATAAACATACCCCCATTCAAAAAGTTAATGATAATTGCAGTTCCGTTTGCAGTTGCATTACATTTAATATTCGCGTTTCTACACTTAATAAAACCAGATAATTCGCTTAATGTTTTAACTTTACAACACGGATACCCTTGATATAGTAAATTTGTTTCAACTTGTGTGTAAAATTCTCCTATCAAATACACCAAATTGTTTACATAAATCGAACCACTACCACCACTACTTGATACACGCGGTACAGCCGTCTCTAGTCCAGACATTATACCACTGGTAATGACAGCCGTTGCATTTAAAAAATTGCTTGCCGCCCCAACTGGGTTCACTTCCATTGCAGATTCTACGCTTTTCCCCACGCTATCTGCAAAAGACATTGCACTAGCTAGCTGTACTTGTGATGTACCTATAATATTTGTTTGTCGCGCAGAGAAACCAACTGGAACTCCGCAGTTGCCATTTAAAGATGTTACAAGTGTTGACCCGCTTAAAATTGAAATATCACAGCCACCATTGATATCAATAGTATAATTTATCAGTAGCGTATCTGCTAACAAATTTGGATTAAGCGGAATTATTCCATAGAACGGCACTTGTAAAGTATAGTGTGCAAAGGGGGCATATTTCAGATAAGGAAATTCTGTATCACCAGATTTATCTGGTTTTGGTATTGTAACACTTACCGATTTGCTAAAAGTATCTTTTGTAGATACTTGCCACCCCGGTATCCCCGTGTCGACATATCCCAACGTTACATTAACTGGTGTACCACCGGGAGATTGGAAAGGAAGCCACATAGCAGAAAGTAAGTAGTCTTGCGGTCTTGCCACCTCTTTAGCAACTCCCTCAGGATTTTGTAAAAAGTCGTTTAGTCCAGTTGTATACTCAGCTGTGTATAAGTATGAACACAAACGATTAAAATTAGCAACTGTTAGAATTGTAAAACCATTTCCAGATTTCCCCGCTGTACAAATTACAACACAGCCGCTTGAGTCAACCGCTAAAGTTGAGCTTACCACTTTAACAGTCGGTTTACAAAGAGTCGGTAACATTGTATCAATGATAAATGGATTTCTGATAGTAAGCGATCCCCTTTCCACATAGGCAGTATTAGAAAGAATTTCATCTTTGTAACTTGCCAAATAATCGCAACTACAAGAGATTTCATATGTAGATTCTACATATGTAACATCATTTACAAAATAGTATCTTCCAAACGTTTCACAGTACGCAACATTCCAATCAAAAGGTGCAACACCTTGCAAAATAAAAGTTGGATTTTCTACACTTGTTCCACTTTTAAGCACACACGTGACAGTTTCTGCCAGAATTGGAATTTTTGTGCTATTTATTCTTTTGTCTGATTTTCCAAATTTAACTTCAAATGCCATGTGTACTCCTTTCAAGAAAAGGGGCTTGAAGCCCCTTTGTTTAATCAAGTAAAATCAAAATTGCGTTTTCCGTAAAGTCAACGGGTGTCTTAAATGTGTAATGATTCCAACCGTTTCTAAAGCCAAAACGTGCGTTTAATGGTTCCACCGCGCTCCATTGATCAACCGGCACAATTCCAAGTGTGTCAATATCCATCATTATTCCCAGTACGTTTTCAACTGTCTTGTTGGCAAGTGTAAACTTACTAGTACCGTCTGTCTTTACACCTTCCGCGCTGCCTTTAATCGTCATTGGATTTTCGGGATCCGTCCAGAATGTGACTTTTTCATAATCGCCCAGTTCCGCTTTCTCTGGGTGGAAAAAATCACTGCCGTTTGCCTCAAAATAATTCCCAAACTTTGAAACCAGATAAAATCTTAAGTCAGCTGCATCCGTGTGACGGTTTACAACTTTTCCCGTAAAATCTCCGTGAAAACGTGTGCCTCGAACTGCAAGGTTTTCTTTCAACGTTTTCATTTCCGCGCTAAGCCAGATCATAAAAGGGCGGAAGTCAGCCGGATTCATGACTGTCTTTGCTGTCATGGCAAGACCCGTCTCCGCGTTATACTTTGTTAACGCATGGAAAACTTGTGTTTTCTTGCATATGTTTCCCGTTGTCGGGGTGGCACTTCCAGCATCTGCCAAAATAATAGCCAAATTAGCAAGTTGCGCACGTGCGATATTCTCAAGGTCAATCTCATAAATGTTTGAAAATTCAGTCATTAACATTGAGAAGTATGACGCAACTCCTGCCTCTGAATCAAACGCTGCATTGAGCTGATTCTTATAAATAGTATACTTCCGTGCAAAAGTCTGTCCACCACTTGCGATTGTAAGAAGTACATCATACTTTACTGGCTTTGTTCCTGCTTTCCAGTCTTGACTTGCTTCTGGTTTATCAAGCTCAACATTTATATTCCATTCATCATTATCAATGTTGGAATCGTTAACGATAGGCGTAAATTTACGAATATAGTTTCCATATCGTTCATTATCCCAAACCATACCAGAAAGCTTTCTGGAATATGGTCGAATTGAGAAGATCGTTTTTGCAAGAACTGTAGGAATAATCTGATAGAGGTTGTCATCCTCGCGATCAAGCCCCATTTTAAAAGTATTCTGCATTTGTCCAAAACTTAAATTTTGTCCAGTTTTCCTACCAGTGTATTCCTCGTACATGGTATTGAGAATTGCAGAAATTTGCGTATAAGTTAAACTAGCCATAGTCTACCCCCTTTAGAAAAATTTACTAATATCTGTCTTTTCGTTTGAGCCGCCAAAATTAGTTTTGCCGTTTGCAAGCTGCTGTGCTTTTACAAGTGCTGCTGCAAACTTATCATAATCAAAACTTTCTGACTTCTGATCTGACTTCTGATCTTTCTTCTGATCTGTCTTCTGATCTGACTTCTGATCTGTCTTCTGATCTGACTTCTGATCTGTAATATCAAGCTTGTCAATTTCTTCCTTACTGTAGCCTGCATTTACAAGCTTTAAAATTTCATCAATTTTCATACTTTAACCTTCTTTCTTTATTTGTTGACAGCTGTAAACAGAATCGAACTGTTACCTTGTGATTCAAAGTCACACGCGCTATACAGCAATAAAAGGCAGTTTGTTCGTTGTCCCCAACATGCACACACTGACTAGTGTTTGGATAGTGCAACCGCCTTTATTTATTATATACCATTTATATTATTGTTTGTCAATTACAACTTTACAAAATATCATACCATGATACGCAATCAAAAGATGCTAAAAAATCGCACTGTGTTTCATAGTCTGAAAATGTTATGTCACCACTTATAAACATTGGTTTCAAATACTTTTTACTACTGGATTGCCACCTCTCTAGTGAAGACGGCGAAGCATCAAAAACATCATCACAATGAGAGCGCATAGGTTTAGTCACGTAAAATTTAAAATCTGACTTATGCAACCAAACTGAAAACAGAGGTGTTTTCATGTCGTGCGTATACTCTTTTAAGTTTTGGTGCCGTATTCTATCATCTTCCAAATCCATAAATTCATTATCAAGCTCCATTTTAGCTCTGCCTTTAGGCAGATTTCTATAGAAAGCGTTTTGTCTCTTTTTTTCTGATACTGGAGAGTTAAAAGGAAGTATAAGTGTTGTCTCACACCTATCTACTTGTGTAATCTCTGTTCTTTCTTTTACTGCCTTGTAGCAATCTGGAATAAGCCTATAACCGATTAAAATGTTAGACATAATCGCGTTGGAATTACCAAAAAACCAAGTTCTAATTTTTTCCGTTTCTGACTCCGGGCGGTTTCTGAAAAGCACTTCCATGATATTTTTGTAGGCTTGAAACTCATTTTTAATTGGTCTGTCCCCTTTTTGAGGAATAAATTCGTCAAAAATCACATCATAAAACCTTGTAAAATCTATACCAGTTTTGTTTTGAAAAGTAGACAATGAAACACCAACTATAAAAGGATTATCGTTTTGCAAGTCCTCATCTGTCAAGTAGGCTTTTCCATATCCTTTTTTGTCATTGTATTTTAATCTAATATCTTTTCCAAACCAGTCTGGTTTTACAAAGTCGCCAATGGTAGAAAAACTATTTTCAAGTGCAACGTTTGTTCTACGCACGTACAAAATCGGTGAATTACTTGCATTCCATATATCAACTATTAAGTGTGATTTTCCTATGCCTCTGCCGCCTATTATATCAATGTAACGTTGTCCAACGTCGCAAATATATTTATAATTTAAATACCCGTTTTCTTTATAAAGTCCCATATTTGCACCTCTCTAAATTTAAAAGGGGTGAGCTTGTGAGACTCACCCTTGAACAACTTGTATTTCTTCCCTCTACCACCCAACCATTATTTATACAAGTTCAAAATTCATGTAGGTACGACCTGCTTTACTTTGAGACCGTGTCAGCTTGAACTGTAAATTGTAGCTTTCCATAAAATCATAGGCAGTTTCTGCTGTCTTAATCACAGTTGGACTTGACGTTGCAATTGTTACGACTTCACCCGTCTCAATGTTGGTATGATAAAAAAGTGCCACTTCCTTATTGTCATCGGTACGATAACGCACGTAATCAGTTACGTTTACAATTGTGTTGTCTGGCAGATTCTTCATTAACAAATGATTATCATTTGCCATCTTAAACAGTTCTTTCTTGTCAAACTCTCTTGATTGTCTTTCAATTCTCATTTCATTATCCTCTTTTCTTTTATTAGGGTATCTTTCCCCTTACAAGTATATAATAACTTATTTACAAAAGTTTTGCAAATAAAACGTTATTTATTCGGCTATTTCATCAATAATAGTATAATTTTTAATTTGGTCATCTGATAAGCCTATTTCATAATCACGTGCTATCATGCAACTATAACCAGTATATTCAGTTATTGCCTCGTTGCCTTGATAATCAACAACTTTTGTCTTTGTGATAGTATCGCTGTCATTATACCAGATTTGAAAACCACCACTATTTTTTATTTTAAACCCTTCTCTAAAGTTATCGAGGTTTTTAATCACTTCTACTCCCCTTGCTTTTTTAACTCCTGCTATGGTACATCCAAAATAAGTTGTATCTTTTGTTTCTTTGTATGCATTGAAACAATACTTTTTTGCCCCTAGCGTTTTAAAATCTTTGTATTCAGGTTCATACTTGTTTTCTGACTTCACATCGCTTTCACAGTCAAAATATCCAATACAATATTTTTTACCGTCAATGTCAACAAAAGTATTAGTTTTTTCGCATAGCTCATATATCCAATTATTTAATTCTGTCAGTTTGTCAAAATTAAAGTTAGTTGCTTTACAACTATCTGTATCGCAATAAATATATGAGCTTTCTGCACATGCTAAAATTCTACGTAAATGTTTTCTTGCGTGTGCAGTTGTGTATACCCCCCAAACATAAGGCAATACACTTTTTTCACTTTGCTCTGTAATGCTCTTTTCATCAGGAATCGAAAAGCCGCTTGCGTCAACTTTTTCTTTGTATGCAATATCATTTTCATACATTGCATATGAAAATTCTTGCCATTCGTTTTCTAAATACAACATAATAGGGTGAATAGGGTCAGTTGCAGCCATGCCATAAATGCCATTAAGCTTATTTTTTGCTTTCATCAAGTCGTACTCCGCTTCTTCTCTTTCTTTGCTATTTGGGGCGGTATGCTTTACAGCAATTTTAAGTTTTGTCTTTGCTGTGAAGTACTCCATTATTACACTTCGTACATCATCAGGGAGATATCCATAGCGTGCTGTATATAGTGTATCTTCTATGATTTCAATACTGTCAAAATCATAACATTCTTCAATTATAGAAAAGTCAATATCTGTAACAGTTGTTTCTAGCTCTGCCGCTTTCCATACTCTGCCATTGTCGGGGTCTACCCCTTGCAAGTTACGGCATTTACTTATAGATAGATACGGATTGTATTGATCTTCTTTAAGTCTTACGTTTGTAAGCTTTATTTGCGCAATCCATGCAAGATTTTTACTTTTTATATATTTTAAACATTTTGATGTTACGGGCATTTTTTCAAATGCTGTTACTGGAAACTGCATCAAAAGTAACATAGCCGGATACATGCTTGAAGCATCAAAACTATAAACGTTATGATATATTTTTGCACACTTTATCATGTTTGCGTGAGTATCACCGCCGCGAAAAGCCTCTTTTAAAAGCTTGTATGTTTTGTCGTTTAATGCAAGCTTTTTCTTTAGCATTCGAGTTGTAGTTCCTTTTCGTATAGCTCTTTTCATGTCACGGCGCACATAAGAGGTACTTGTCAGCGGCACAGTTGCAATAGTATCTTTATCTTTTGTAAGCATGTAGGTGATTGCTTCCCATAATCCTAAAGTATCATTGATGATATAGCCCCACTCTGTAGGATTGATATAGCTCTCATTATGCCTTATAAGCGAATAGTCCAGATCACCTTTTGCTTTTATGTGTTGACATCCTGCCATTTTCTTTGTAAAGTTATCGAGCGACATATTTGTGAGCTTGTAACTACACCTAAGTTCAATACCGCGTTTCTTTAATCGCCATACAAGCGGTTTACGTTTACCAGTTGCAAACACTTCGCTATAGTCGTTTAAATATCCAATCATAAAAGAAAATTCAAAAGGCAGATTATGAACGTAAATTACAAAATATCGCGACTCGCTAGTTTTGTAGTAGGCTTGAATTTTATCTAATAAAGAGATAAAATCTTTCCAGTATCTACCCTGCACTTCTTCCCCATCAATACAAGCAGACCAAACATACATAAATGCGTCAATTGGTTTTGTCACTTCTTCGCCTTGATCATCTTTCTCAATTCGAGTCCGTGAAGTTGTTTCAATGTCAAAAGTCCCAAATTGATCAATATAATACGGACTGTCTTTCTTTTTGCCTAAAGGCTTGTGCAGAGAAAAGCCATGTGACGGCACATAGTCCGTCACTGACTTCACTTCTATATCATCATATTGATTTGATCTATTTAAACATTTAACTATCATAATTATAACTCCTGCTTTATAGCTTTTGGTTTTGGCTTCGCTCGATTGCGTTTATACAGATTGTTTGCAGCTTTGAACTCACGTGCTTTATCTTTCCATGATAGCGAACTATTTTGTATAATTGCAACTCTAAACTCTGCCTGATCTTTTAAATTTGGATATAATTCTTCCGATACTTTAAAAAGTTCTTGCAAGCCCTCTCTGTTATTTGTGTTTATTGCTTCTGTTAACAGTGTAACAATTTGATCACTTGAAAGCTTTGCATATTTTTTATCTGCTAAATAATGCAAGGTATTGAAAAGCTTATCACGAACGCTTTTGCTAAGGTTAGATATATCAACCCCGTAACGTTCCTTGAATGTTGCAACACGCTTGTTTTCTACTTCGATGCTGCCTCTTGCCGTTGAAGCTTTTGCCTCGAGATAATGTAACAACTTGTTTTCGAGTGCTCTTAATTCACGAATTGAAAAATCTTTATAAACTGCCTTGCCCGTTGATACATAAGAAGCGTTATAGGAAACGTGCTTGTTAAAGTAGTCGACCGCGTCTTGATATCTGAAAAGTGCTGTTCTATCCTCTGTGATTCTGCCTTTTGATATTGCAGTTGTTAAAGTTTTGGCACGCTTGTTTGCAACGTTGGCAAGTTTGCCAACACGAGCGATATATTCTGACTTGCTTGAAGTGGACTCGATAGAATCATAGTGCCAACGTGTAAAATATTTTGTCTGAATTTCTGTTTGTTTCATAACTTGATACCTCTCTTTTCTAATCTCTCTTTAATCAAATCATATTTGTAGTTATGTGGTGTAATTTCTCTAAAAATCTTTGCTATTGCATCCACACTATAAGCATTCTGTCTAAGGACTAAAACAATATAGTCAACTGCTTCAAGTCCTTCTTTATATGAGCACTTCATGCCATCCGATGGTGCTTTATACCATGTTGTCGTTTCGATATCAGCCACCGCTTGCGAAAGCATTGCATGTTCCAACATTTCATAAGGTGTTAGCTTACTATTTATAATGCCGTCTTTAGGTCTTTTCATTTCTTTATATCTCCTTGAGTTTTTCTTTTATTGTATCATGAAGTTGTTAACAAATAAAGTATAAATTATAAACAGAGTGTTAATAAATTATTGTTATAGTTGTGATAGAACAAATGTGCTATCAGCGGAGGCGATCGCCGACAAACGCGAGCGAGCCAATAGGCGAGCGAGTGAACGACTGCGGGACGGAGTCCCGAAGGAGTGCCGATAGAATTGTCTGACAATTAAGAGGGAACTTTCCTTTTGTATTTACTTCTTAAAAGGTATCTC
>ERZ772879.1748-NODE-1748-length-14288-cov-2.888920_pt1 | contig 14288 bp, 9 predicted proteins | sample MGYA00580582_ERZ772879 | MGnify/ENA primary metagenome ERZ772879 (study PRJEB29015, sample SAMEA2737682) | human gut metagenome | biome: human gut; feature: human-associated habitat; material: faeces | place: China | collected 2012 ... | reverse complement strand
GCGCCGCCATTCTACGCCAGATTTTTGACACTGCCGACCACCAGCGTTTAGGCCAGGCCGCCGTGCAGCATGCCCGCGAAGCCGAGGATGCCTGCCGCCGCCTGGATGATACCCTGCTTATGCAGATCGGCAGCCTGATGGGCAGCGGCGCCGACGAGGACACCGCCAGCCAGCTGGAAAAATTGCAGGCCGACCGCGACCCCTACGCCGCCGGTGCGGCCGCCGATCTGGGCAAGAGCCTGCTGGAATTTGACGAGGCCAACGAGAAGCTCACGCAGGTGCGCATCGAGAAGAGCAAGCTCGAGGTCAAAGTCGAATCTGCGGTGAGCGTCATCACCGAAACGCATGGCGTGCTGCTCGAGATTGCGCTTGCGCTTGATCCGCCGGAGAATCGCGAGGAAGAGGAGAAACGCGCCGAAAGCTTGCGGCGCAAGCTCAACAACCTTGGCTCGGTCAATCCCGTCGCCGTCGAGGAGTACCTCAAGCTTCGCGAGCGCCGCGACTTCATCGCCGTGCAGCTCGAGGACCTCGAGGCGGCCGCCAAGGCACTGCAACGCATCGTCGCGGCGATCGATCGCAAGATGCGCAACCGTTTTATCGACACCTTCAAGCAGGTCAACGAGAACTTCGAGGAGGTTTTCGCGCAGCTCTTCCCGGGCGGAAACGGCCATCTCGAACTGACCGATCCGGATAATCCCGAAGAGACTGGCGTGGAGGTCTATGCCCAACCGCGTGGCAAGAAGGTGCGCAAGCAGACGCTGCTTTCGGGCGGCGAGCAATCGCTTGTTGCGCTGACGTTGCTCTTCGCCGTGTACCGTGTGCGCAAGACGCCGTTCTACATACTCGATGAGGTCGAGGCGGCACTCGACGACACGAACCTGCGTCGCCTGCTCTCGTATCTCGATAGCATCCGCTCTACCACGCAATTCATCATCATTAGCCATCAGAGGCGTACGATGGAAATGGCCGACTTGCTCTATGGCGTCTCGATGCGCAGCGATGGCGTATCCAAGCTCGTGTCACAGAAGCTTGACCAGCAAATCCGCCTGTCATCCGAAGACTCGGGTCAGACGCGTGACGTCGAGGAGTTCAGCGGCGCGCAGTAGCGCTTGCTTTCAAGGGAGATTCACATGGCGTTCAAGGACAAAATCAATCGGAGCAGGACGAAGTTCAACGAGCGGATGAACGTGCTGTTCCGCCGTGGTCCCAAGCTCGACGAGGATTTCTGGGACGACCTCGAGGAAACGCTCATCTTGAGCGATTTGGGCGCCCAGGCGACGATGGAGGTCATCGACCGTCTGCGCGACCAAGCCACGCGCAAGGCGCTACCCGATGCGTACGCCTTGCTCGATATGCTCGCTGACGAAATCAGCGGTCTCTTTGCCGAGCCCGACCCCGATCCGTTCCGCATGAATCCCGTCTGCGTGCTCTTCGTGGGCATCAACGGTGCGGGCAAGACCACGACGGTTGGCAAGCTCGCCAATCAGGCTTCGCTCGGCGGCCGCAAAGTGCTCATAGGCTCGGGCGACACCTTCCGCGCCGCCGCCATCGAGCAACTCGACATCTGGGGCGAGCGCAGCGGTGTCGAGGTCGTGAAGCGCGAGCGTGGAAGCGACCCGGCAAGCGTGTGCTATGACGTCGTAGAACGCGCCGAGCAGCTGGGAAGCGACCTCGTGCTCATCGATACCTCGGGGCGCCTGCATACGTCCGATGAGCTCATGCGCGAGCTGCAGAAGGTTGTCAACGTCACGCGCAAACGTGCAGACGTGGACGTGAAGACCGTTCTCGTCATCGATGCCACGACGGGCCAGAACGGCCTGCAACAGGCACGCGAATTCGATAAGGCGCTCGACCTGGATGGCGTCATCATGACCAAGCTCGATGGCACGGCCAAGGGCGGCATTGCCGTAGCGGTGAGCCACGAGTTAGGGCTGCCCATCCTGCGCGTGGGCGTGGGCGAGGGTATCGAGGACCTGCAGCCCTTCGATGCGCGCGAGTATGCCGAGGCGCTCTTCGGCGAGATGCGCGCGGAGCTCGATGGCGATGAAGAAGGCGGAGATCTCTCCACTTCGGTGTCTGACGACACCTCCGGTCGAGATGACATGCAGGAAACCGAAAAGACCTCGATGACTGCGGACGAGTGGTTTGCCGAGACCGAATCCGAGCCCGAGGAACAGGAATCTTTCCGCGACAAGATGCGTCGCTGGTTTTCATAAGGAGCAATGATGTTCGAGAGTCTGTCCGATAAACTGCAAAAGGCGTTCTCTGGATTCAGGTCCAAGGGACACTTGACCGAGGATGACATCAACGAAGGTATCCGCGAGATACGCATGGCGCTGCTCGAGGCAGACGTCAATTACAAGGTCGTCAAGAACTTCACGCGTCGCGTCAAGGAGCGCTGCCTGACCGCCGAGGTCATGGACTCGCTCACGCCAGGCCAAAACGTCATCAAGATCGTACTCGACGAGCTTACCGAGCTGCTTGGCGGCACGACCGCCGAGCTCACCTTTGGTAGCAGGATTCCCGGCGTGGTCATGCTCGTCGGCCTGCAAGGCTCGGGCAAGACGACGGCTGCCGCCAAACTCGCCTATCGTCTGATGAAACAGGGGCACAACCCCCTGCTCGTGGCATGCGACGTGTATCGTCCCGCCGCCGCCGATCAGCTGCAGGCGCTCGGTGACGAAATGGGCGTGCGCGTCTATCGCGGCGATGGCAAGGATCCCGTCAAGATCGCCACCGAAGGCGTGCGTGACGCTGTCGATAACCTGCGTGACGTGGTGATTGTCGATACGGCCGGCCGCCTGCATGTGGACGATGAGATGATGGACGAGGCCGTTGCCATACGCGACGCGGTCGAGCCCGATCAAATCCTCATGGTTGTCGATGCCATGACCGGTCAGGATGTTGTCAACGTCGCCGCGGCGTTTGCCGAGAAGGTCGACTTCGACGGCGTCATCATGTCGAAGATGGATGGCGATGCTCGTGGTGGTGGCGCGCTTTCCATCCTCGAGGTCACGGGCAAGCCCATCGAGTTCATTTCCGCAGGCGAGCGCCCCGACTCTCTTGAGATTTTCCACCCCGATCGCATGGCCAAGCGCATTCTCGGCATGGGCGATGTGGTTTCGGTCATCGAGCGCGCCATCGAGATCCAGGACCGCGAAATGGAGGAGGCCGAGGCAGAACGTCTCGCACGCGCCGACTTCGACTTCAACGACTTCCTCCAGGTCATCGGCCAGACACGCAAGATGGGTGGTCTCGGAAAACTCGTAAGCGCACTCCCCGGCGGCGACAAGGCCCTGAATGCCGGACAGGTCGACGAGCACGAGCTTGACCGCACCGAGGCGATCATCAACTCGATGACGAAGGAAGAACGGGCCAAGCCGACGCTTTTGAACGGCTCTCGTCGCAAGCGCATTGCCGATGGCTGCGGTATGTCGATTCAGCAGGTCAATCAGCTCATCAAGCGCTATAACGAAACGCGCAAGCAGGTCAAGAAGATGATGGCCGCCATGAACCAACCCGGCAAGAAGGGCAAGCGCGGCAGGAGGCGCATGGGCATTCCCGGCCTGGGCGACATCGATCTGAGCCAACTCAAGAACATGATGTAGACGAGCGAATTGCGTGGAAGGCGAATAATGCCAATGGAGATGTGGGACATCTACGACGAGCATATGAATAAGACCGGCAAGACCATGGAGCGTGACAACTGGAACATGCAGCCCGGCGAATATCACGTGTCCGTGCTGGGCGTCGTGCAGAGGCCTGACAAGAAGTACCTCATCACGCAGCGCAAGATGGACAAGCCATGGGGTGCCGGCTGGTGGGAGTTCCCCGGTGGTGCCGTGCGTGCGGGCGAGGAACCCGAAGCGGCGGTGCGCCGCGAGGTCGCCGAGGAAACCGGACTGGACGTCTCTGACGTTGCGGCAGAGAAGGTGCTCACCTACAAGCGCGAGGATCCGAACGACGACAACAACTACTTCATGGTCGTCTACAAGTTCGAACTTGATGCCGACGAGTCCATGGTCGCGGTCCAGGAAGAGGAAGTCGAGGATTTCGCGTTTGCCGATGTGACCAAAATCAAGTCCTTGGCAGACGACGGCATTTTTCTCCATTACAGCAGCGTTAGCTCCATTTTCGAATAGGACGATTACATCATGCAGAAAACCGATACGGTCTTAATGGCACATGGCAGTGGCGGAACGATGATGCGCGACATCATCGAGCAGCTGTTCTTCGAGGCATACGCAGGCGACACGCTGCGGCGCGGCGATGATGCGGCGACGCTCGACATCGCGGGTGGGCGCGTTGCGTTCTCGACGGACAGCTTCGTGGTGACGCCGCATTTCTTTCCTGGTGGAGACATCGGGCATTTGGCCGTGTGCGGTACGGTCAATGATGTCGCGACAAGCGGAGCCACGCCGCGCTACCTTTCCTGCGGCTTCGTGCTCGAGGAGGGTTATCCGCTCGACGACTTGCGACGTGTGTGCGCGTCGATGGCGGCGACGGCCAAGGAAGCCGGCGTCGAGATCGTGACGGGTGACACCAAGGTCGTCAACCGCGGTCATGGCGATGGCATCTACATCAACACGGCTGGCATCGGCGAGCTGCGCGACGGTGTCGATCTCTCCGCGTCGCACATTAGGCCGGGCGATAAGATTCTCATCAGCGGCAGCATTGGCGACCACGGCATCGCGATTATCTCGACGCGCGAGGAGCTGAGCTTCTCGACGCAAATCGAGTCGGACACCGCCCCGCTCAACCATCTGATTGCGGCGGTGCTCAACGCCTGTCCGGCAGGGAGCGTTCGCGCGTTTCGCGACCCGACGCGTGGCGGGCTTGCCTCGACGCTCAACGAGTTTGCGAGCACGGCGCATGTCGACATTTGCGTCGACGAGGATGAGGTGCCCGTGCATGACCAGGTGCGTGGCGCCTGCGAGATGCTTGGTTACGACGTCTTCCAGGTTGCCAACGAGGGCAAGATGGTCTGCGTGTGCGCATCCGAGGTGGCCGACGCCGCGCTTGCGGCCATGCGTGCGGACAAGTATGGCGCTGAGGCTGCGATTATCGGCGAGGTACTCGAGGGCGACGGACGCGTATATCTGCGCACGTCCTTTGGCAGCGAGCGCATCCTCGATATGCTCGTTGGCGAGCAGCTCCCCCGCATCTGCTAGCCATTTCGAGCGCAGTGGCTGCCCCTCTGTCATTTCGAGCGCAGGCGCGTAGCGCCGGAGTCGAGAAATCTCACGCAGTTGAGATTTCTCCATTACGCCGCCTAGCGGCGGCTTCAGTCGAAATGACGATAGGGGGCGTGCACGCTCTCATGTGCTCTTCACATCTCCATGCGATAATACGTTGCCAAGAACAATGACAACTCACGACGGTGAGGAGCAAGCAATGAGCACTGAAGAAACCGCGCAAACCTACGTTTCCTTCGACCTCATGCACGATTTCATGGTCGATGTCTTCGAGGCATACGGCGTTCCCCGCGAGGATGCCGAGATCTGCACCGACGTTCTCATCGAATCCGACCGTCGTGGTATCGCAAGCCACGGCATCAATCGCTTCAAGCCCATATACCTCGATCGCATCAAGAACGGCACGCTGCTGCCCAAGACCGACATCGAGATTCTGAAGGAGACGCCCACCACGCTCGTCATGGACGCGCATGACGGCATGGGCATGGTAGCGAGCTACGAGATGATGAAGCGCCTGATCGAGAAGGCCAAGACGCTCGGCATGGCCGGCGGCGCGATCCGCAACTCCACGCATTACGGCATTGCTGGCTACTGGGCGACGATGGCGAGCGACGAGGGGCTTATTGGCATCACCGGCACAAACGCCCGGCCATCCATCGCTCCGACTTTCGGCGTCGAGAACATGCTCGGTACCAATCCGCTCACCTTCGCGCTTCCCACCGATGAGGACTTCCCCTTCTGCCTCGACTGTGCGACCTCCATTTCGCAACGCGGCAAGATCGAGCGTTATGCGCGCGAGGGGAGTCCCACGCCGGCCGGCATGGTCATCGGTCGCGATGGCAGCGCCATGACGGATAGCGATGCGATTCTAGCGGCGCTCGTCGACGGCACGGCGGCGCTTGCTCCGCTCGGTGGCATCGGCGAGGACCTCGGCGGCTACAAGGGCTACGGATACGCCACCGTGGTCGAGATTCTCTCGGCAGCCCTTGCCGGCGGCGAGTTCATGAAGGCGCTCACGGGCGTCTCTCCTGATGGCGATCCGCAGATGTACGGTCTTGGTCACTTCTTCTTCGTGGTCGATCCCGATGCGTTCATGGGACAAGACACCTTCAGGAAGATTGCGGGCGATATCTCGCGCGAGTTGCGAGCATCCGAGAAAGCGCCTGGCGCCGAGCGCATCTACACGGCAGGGGAGAAGGAGCACCTGGCCTGGCTCGACCGCAAGGACAAGGGCATCCCGGTCAACTCTGCCGTCAAGCAGGAGATGACGCAAATCCGCGACGAACTCGGGCTGGACTATCGCTTCCCCTTCGAATGAGACAATTACTCAGAGCAACTGTCTCATTTCACGCAGACAGGCATCATGGCGCTCCTCTGTCATTTCGAGCGAAGCGAACGGAGTGAGCGGAGTCGAGAAATCTCGGTTTAGGGCTACAAGGAAACGAGATCTCTCCACTCCGGCGCTACGCGCCTTCGGTCGAGATGACAATGATGGATGCTATGCATCCTCGATCAAAATCGTCGGAGCGGAGCAGCTTGCCTGCGTGCAAAATGACGGCGTAACTGCGGATGAATGGTCCCTAAATGTGTCCTGTTCGCTCCTGCAGCTCCCACAAACAAAAAAGCCAGCGGCAAGATAAGCCGCTGACCTCGTGTTTCATGGTGGACCGGCAGGGGTTCGAACCCTGGACCTTGGGATTAAGAGTCCCCTGCTCTGCCAGCTGAGCTACCGGTCCGTCACAGCGAAAAAGGATTATACACGAAATCGCCGTGCGCCCAAGCAGGAAAATGGGGTGGGTAAAGGGATTCGAACCCTCGACCTCCAGAGCCACAATCTGGCGCGCTAACCAACTGCGCTATACCCACCGTGAGCTTCCTGCGTCGATGCGCAAGGCGAGAGTATAGCGGATTTTCCCAGCGCCTACAAACACTAATAGGAGTAAGATGGAAAACTTGTGAGAGGGGATGGGTAACTGGCGTTACCCGAGGTTCCTGAAGGAGGACACATGGAATTATTTGGCGACGTGGTCTTTCTGTCGCGTCTTCAGTTCGCGCTGACCGTCATATTCCACTTCCTGTTTGTGCCGCTGTCCATTGGATTGGGCCTGTTCGTCGCGCTTACCCAGACGCGCGCCTACAAGACGCGTGATCCCAAGGACGAGGCGGATGCCCGCTTCTGGGTCAAGATCTTCACGCTCACCTTCACGGTCGGCGTTGCGACGGGCATCACGATGGAGTTTAGCTTCGGTACCAACTGGGCTAACTACTCCCGCTTCGTGGGTGACATCTTTGGTTCACCGCTCGCAGCCGAGGCGTTGCTCGCGTTCTTCCTCGAGTCGTGCTTCCTCGGCGTGCTCCTCTTCGGACGCAAGCGCGTATCTCCCAAGTTCTACATGGTTTCCTCATGGCTTGTGTGGGTGGGTTCCATGCTCTCGGCCCTGTGGATTCTCATCGCGAATTCCTGGATGCAGACGCCCGCGGGTTACGAGGTTGTCGAGACGGCGCATGGTAGCAAAGCGATCATTACCGACTTCTTCGCCGCGGCCTTCAATCCCCAGACCATCCCAACCTATCTGCACACGGTTCTCGCGCTGCTTATCTTCGGCGCTTTCATTGCCATGGCGATTGCCGCGTACTACCACATCAAAGGTCGCAACCCTGAGTTCGTCACGAAGATGATGCGTTGGGGCGCTATCGTCACGCTCGTGTGCATGGTGCTCATGATGCCGGTCGCGCACATGCAGGCTCAGGCCGTCGCCGACGAGCAGCCTACCAAGCTCGCCGCGATGGAAGGTCAGTACGAGACCGAGCCCGTTCCCATGTACTTGTTTGGCATCGTCGATACCGAGAACGGCACGGTCATTGGCCCCTCGATTCCGGGCCTGACCTCGTTCCTCGCCGCGGGTGACTTCAATGCCGAGTATCCGGGCCTCAATGACATAGAAGCCGCCGATCCTGGCAGCACCCCCACGGCAACCGAGGTGCAGATTACCTTCCAGTCCTATCACATCATGATCGTCATGATGGGCGTCATCATGCTGGGTGTGTTGCTCGCGCTCATCATGGCTTTCGGCAAGAAGCTCAAGACCAAGCGCTGGCCCTATGTCGTGATGCTCTTTCTCTGGATCGCGCCATTCCTCGCCATCCAGTTTGGTTGGGCGACGGCCGAGGTTGGCAGGCAGCCGTGGATCGTCACGGGCGAGCTCAAGACGCTTGATGCCATCAGTCCGTCAGTGCCAGCCGATCAACTTCTCCTCACCATCGGCCTCTTTATCATCATCTACCTGGTAATTTTCATCGCATGGGCGCGCATCTTCTCCAAGATCGTCAAGAGCGGTCCCGAGAAGTGCCTGCCCGAGGCCGAAGATGCACCCGTCGTCGATGCGCAGGAAGGTGATGTAGCATGACGCTCCCCATTCTCTGGTTCATCATCATCGCAGTGCTGATCTGCGCATATTATGTTCTCGACGGCTTCGACCTTGGCGCGGGCGTGCTCTCGCCGTTCATCGCCAAGACTCCGGGCGAGAAACGTGCTCTCATGACCTCCATCGGTCCCGTTTGGGATGGTAACGAGGTCTGGCTGCTCACCGCAGGTGGCGCGCTCTTCGCTGCGTTCGCCCCTGCGTATGCGACCGTGTTTTCCGGCTTCTACCTGGCCATCATGCTCGTGCTCTTTGGCCTCATCATCCGCGCGGTGAGCCTCGAGTTCCGCGCGCATGATCCCAAGTGGCAGAAGCTTTGGGACGCGCTCTTCTTCGTGGGATCGCTCGTTCCCGCGCTGCTCTTCGGTGTCGCGCTGGGCAATTGCCTGCAGGGCGTCCCGCTTGATGCTGCCGGTAACTACATCGGCTCCTTCTTCGGTCTGCTCACGCCGTTCCCGCTCGTCTGCGGCCTGCTCGGTTTGGCGACCATCGTCACGCAGGGCGCCTGCTGGCTCGCGGCAAAGATCGAGACGGGCACGGAGTTGCATAAGCGCGCCGTCACGGCGCGAGTCGCCGGCCAGATCGTCACGGCCATTCTCGTCGTGGCCGTCTCCGTCATGTTCTTCACCTTCATCGGCTTTCCTCAGGGCGAGGGTCCCGCCTTCCCGTTCCTCGTGTTCGTTGCCTGCATCCTGGTCGCTGCTATCGTCGTTGGTTTCCTGGCGGCTGGTCGCGGCAAGAACTGGCTTGCCTTCGGTGCGAATTCGGCTGTCTGCGTGGCACTTGTCTTCGCTCTCGTGCTCGCCATGTTCCCCAACCTGGTTATCTCCACAGGTCCTGGTCCCTCGATTGACTTGTTCACTGCAGCTGCGAGCACTTATGGACTTACGGTGATGACCATCATCGCCTGCATTGGCGTTCCGCTGGTCGCCATATATCATGTCATTATTTACCGTACCTTCCGCGGCACCATCAAGGTGGAGGAAGACTAGAAGAAAGTATTTGCATGATCGAGCTCAAGCACCTGCGCAAGTCCTACAGGGTCGGCGATTTCGAGCAAAAGGCGCTCGACGACGTCTCGATATCGTTCCGAGATAACGAATTCGTCGCCGTCCTCGGGCCGTCAGGTTCTGGCAAGACCACCCTGCTCAACATACTGGGTGGTCTTGATCATGCCGATACCGGCGAGCTCATCATCAACGGCACGTCCACCAAGGACTACTCAAGTGCCGATTGGGATACCTACCGCAACCATCACATCGGCTTCATCTTCCAGAGCTACAACCTCATTCCGCATCAGACGGTGCTTTCGAATGTCGAGCTCGCGCTTACGCTCACGGGCGTGTCGCGCGAGGAGCGCCGAGCACGGGCCATGGCCGAGCTCGAGCGTGTCGGCCTGGCGGAGCACGCCAACAAGAAGCCAAGTCAGCTTTCCGGCGGTCAGATGCAACGCGTCGCCATCGCGCGAGCCCTGGTGAACGACCCGGACATCGTGTTGGCAGACGAGCCCACGGGCGCGCTCGATACCGAGACGGGCATCCAGGTCATGGATTTGCTGTCAGAGATCGCGAGCGACCGCCTCGTCATCATGGTCACGCATAACCCCGAGTTGGCCTACGATTATGCGAATCGCATCGTCAAGCTGCACGACGGGCGCATTTCCGACGATAGCAACCCCTTCGAACCGAGCAAGGCAGACGAGCAAACTGCCAAGCTTGCCGCAAGCCAGCGCAACAAGGTGACTGACGGCCATAAGAAGCATGCGTCCATGTCGTTTCTCACGGCGCTCGCGTTATCCTTCAACAACCTGATGACGAAGAAGGGCCGCACCTTTCTCACGGCATTTGCGGGATCCATCGGCATCATCGGCATTGCGGCCATCCTTGCGCTTTCCAACGGTGTCAACAACTACATCGCCAAGGTCGAGGAGGACACGCTGTCGTCCACGCCGCTCACCATCACGCAATCGAGTTTTGACGTGACTTCCATCATGATGCAGGCGGGCGACTACGTGCATGGAGACGCCGAAGACGACGTCGCCGCGGGTGTCATCCCGGAATCCACCATCATGGCCGATGTCCTGACGGATGTGAAGACGAACGACCTCAAGTCCCTGCGTTCCTTCTTCGAGGCAAACGGCGGAGACGTGAATCGCTATGTAAACGCCATCGTCTACGGCTACGGCATAACGCCCCAAATCTACAAGACCGACACCTCCGCCGGCATCAAGCAGCTCAATCCCGGTGCCCTGTCCTCGATTATGTCCAACGACATCAACTCCGCCGGCATGTTCTCGACCATGATGGGCTCGACGAGCTCGTTCCAGGAAATGCTCGATGACCAGAAGCTCCTCGAGGAGCAATACGACATCGTCGCCGGTGCATGGCCCGCCAACTACGATGAGTGCGTGCTGGTGCTCAACAAGAACGGCGGTATCAGCGACTACACGCTCTACGCGCTGGGCATCCTCGACCCCGACGAGCTCAACGACCTGCTCATGGACGCCCTTGCCTCCGAGGAGCTTGACGTTCCCGATACCAACGTCGAGTTCACGCAAGACGAGGCGCTGGCGCTCACGTTCAAGGTCGTGAACGAATGCGACATGTACACCAGGGCCTCCTCTGGTTCGACGTGGGTCGATCGCAGCGATGACGAGAGCTACATGAAGACGCAAATCGCCGAGGGCCTCGACCTCAAGGTCGTGGGAATCATCAAACCGAGCGCGACGGCATCGGCGACGTCCATGGACGAGGGCATCGGGTATCGCCATGACCTCGTCCTGCATCTCATCGATCAGGCGGCCACCTCGCCGGTGGTCGAGGCGCAGATGGCCGAGCCCGATGTCGACATCTTTACGGGCAAGACCTTCGAGTCGCTCAAGGACGATGCGGAGTCCTCCTTCGACATGGGCTCGCTGTTCAGCATCGACCAGAACATGATGGCGCGCGCCTTCAACGTCGATAACGCCGCCATCGAGTCGGCAATGGCAAGCGCGATGAGCGGCGCGGCTGCGAGTCTTGACACGAGCAACATGTTCGCGGACATACCCGCCCCCGATTTCAGTGATTTGGATATCGACCTGTCCGGTGGTGTTCCCTCCGCAAGTCAGGTGGCTGCTCTCGAGCAGAGCCTGGGCCAAATGAGCAGCGGGGTTGTCATGGGCTTCATGCAGTACGTAAGCAGTAATCCCAGCAGCATGGCAGATTTGCCTGGGGCATGGAGCGCCTATCAGCAATCGGATGCCTACAAATCCATCATCAACCAGGCGGCAACGGGCATCGCATCGGGTATGTCAGGTTCCAGCGAGCAGCTCCAGAAGGCCTTCACCGAAGCCATTCAGAAGAAGATGAGCGAGTACATGACCACCCAGCTCGTGCCCTATCTGGAAGGCAAGATGGGTGGCATGCTGCAGAGCTACACCACGAGTCTGGCGAGCTCGATGGCCAGCGCGCTTTCGACCGCGATGGGCACGGCGATATCGGTCGACCCGAGCATGTTCGCCCAGTCCATCACCGTCAACATGGACCAGGACGAGCTCACATCCATGTTCATGAACCTTGCGCGCAGCAATGACCTGAGCTATGAGAGTAACCTGCAGACCTTGGGCTATGCCGATATAGCCGATCCGATTTCCATCAGCATCTACGCCAAGAGCTTCGATGACAAGCAGGTCGTCGAGGACATCATCGACCAGTACAACGCCGACATGGAATCCTCGGGCGAAGAGGACAAGACCATCTCCTACTCCGACATCATGGGTGCGCTCATGAGCTCCGTCACCAACATCATCGACATGATCTCCATGGTGCTCATCGCATTCGTCTCCATCTCGCTCGTCGTGAGTTCGATCATGATCGGCATCATCACCTACATCAGCGTGCTCGAGCGTAAGAAGGAGATCGGCATTCTGCGCGCCATGGGCGCGAGCAAGGGCAACATCGCCAACATCTTCAATGCCGAAACGGTCATAGAGGGCCTCATGTCCGGTGTCTTCGCCGTCGTTCTCGTGGCGTTGGTATCGCTGCCCGTGAATGCCATCGTGCTCGCGATGATGAACATTTCTGGAATCCTCGCCCTGCCCATCACGGCGGCACTGATTCTCATCCTCATCAGCGTCTTCTTGACCTTCATTGCCGGTCTCGTGCCCGCCATGAATGCCGCCCGCCGCGATCCCGTCGAGGCGTTGCGCAGCGAATAGCGTCCAGGGTCTGTCCCGACATGCGGGGCGGGCCCGTGCGCGAGCTACGCTTGGAATGACGCATACGGTATGTCAACCGCCATCAGCCACAGAAGAGGACTTGCGTACGTTCTCATATCCGCCGTGTGCTTCTCGCTTGCCGGCGTGCTCATCAAGGTCATTCCCTGGAATCCCATCAGCATCAATGGCGCACGTTGCATCTTCGCGATCATCCCGATGTATCTCTACCTGCGTGCGACGGGCAGGCGTTTTCACGTCAACAAGCAGATCATCGGCGGTGCCGTGCTCGACTTCGCCATGCTCGAGACCTTCGTCATCGCCAACAAGCTCACAACAGCCGCAAACGCGATCGTCCTGCAGTTTACCGAGCCCATCTGGGTCATCTTGCTGGCCTGGATCATCTTTCGCTCGCGGCCGCGCAGGAGCGCCGTTGTGGCGAGTTTCGTCGTAATCGCCGGCATCGCCTGCTTCTTCTATGACAGCTTGAATGCTGGTGGCATGTTGGGAAACGTTCTCGCGATTGTCTCCGGCGTTGCCTATGCGGGCGTGTTCCTTCTCAAGGAGTCGCCCAAGTGCGACTTCGAATGTGCGGCGATACTGGGCTTTGCGGCGTGCTTTGTCGTTGGCATTCCCTTCTATCCGCAAGAGACGCTCTTCACGCCCGAGATCCTGGTGACAATCGTCGTGCTCGGTGTCGTCCAGCTCGGCTTCGCGTACTTTTTCCTCTCCAAGGGCCTTGATGTGGTTTCTCCCGTGACGGCTTCGCTCACCTCGACTATCGAACCGTTGCTCAATCCGATTCTGGTCGCAATCGTGGTGGGGGAGACCATCGGCCCCATCTCCATTTTTGGCGCGGTGTTGGTGATTGGCGCGGCAACCGCCTATAACGTCTATGCAGCGCGCACGGGGTAGTGCCTATTCGAGACAGTTAGAAGAGCATGAAGATCTGAGCGAGTGCCCAGCCGATGAATCCGCAGCAGGGGAAGGTGAGCACCCAGGCCCATACCATGCGGCGGGCGACGCCCCAGTTCACGCGGCGGAAGCTCTTCGATGCGCCCACGCCCATGATGGAGGCGGTGGAGCAGTGAGACGTGGAGACGGGCATGCCGGTCATGGAGGCCACGAACAGCGTGATCACCGTGGAGAGGGAGGCCGCCACGCCCTGGTACTTCTCCAGCGAGACCATGTCCATGGCCACCGATTTGATGATGCGCTTGCCGCCGAGCAGCGTGCCCAGAGACATTGCCGCCGAGCAGATGATCATGAGCCACAGGGGGAAGTCGGTGGCGCCGCTTGTCTCCATGCCGAAGGCGAGCGCGATGCCCAGAAGCCCGATGGACATGAACTTCTGCCCGTCCTGGGCGCCGTGGAGGAACGACAGCGCGCAGGCGCAGATGTCCTGCAGCACCATGCACACCTTGTTGCCGCGCTGGCGGTTGGCCATGACCTGCAACATGTCGATGGCCACACGCG
>ERZ772879.1744-NODE-1744-length-14312-cov-3.277969_pt1 | contig 14312 bp, 8 predicted proteins | sample MGYA00580582_ERZ772879 | MGnify/ENA primary metagenome ERZ772879 (study PRJEB29015, sample SAMEA2737682) | human gut metagenome | biome: human gut; feature: human-associated habitat; material: faeces | place: China | collected 2012 ... | reverse complement strand
GGCGCGCGCCAACCGCCGCCGCTGGGAGCTCGAGGTCTACCGCGTGATGGGGGAATGAGGGACACTCATCCAGGTACGATAGACTTCGTTTTCTATTTAAAGCGAACATATGTTCTATTATAATTAGACTATATAAACGATGCTTTGATACGGATGGTGTCATCATGAGTGAGAGTAGTCCAAATCGCCGAATAATCTTGTTTGATTCTTCTGACGGTGAGGTGTCACTTGACGTCACCGTTGATGTTGAGAGCGAGGATGTCTGGCTCAACCGCCAGCAGATGTCATTGTTGTTCGGCCGGGATATCAAGACCATTGGCAAGCACATTGGCAATGCCCTCAAGGAGGAGCTCTCCAACTCTGCTGATTCAGTTGTCGCAAAATTTGCGACAGTTCAAAATGAGGGCAATCGTCAGGTTGAGCGTCAGGTCGAGTACTACAATCTCGACGTAATCATTTCCGTGAGAGATAGGCAACATCGCCAAGAGTGAGGGACATCCTGTCCGCCGGCCCCTACAGCCCGTACCAACTGATACCCTCGTCCTGCCAGCCGATGCTGACAAGCTGCCAATGCTCGTCGATGCTCGTCGTGTAGTTGTGCGATCCGGCGGCCGCATTGGGGTTGTACTGGCGGTAGAGCGGCACGCGCTGCTGGTCGTCCGAATACCAACCGATGCCCTCGTCAGCCCAGCCTGCCGCGAGCAATGCGTCGCGCTCGACCGTGCTCGTCGTGTAGTGGTGATCGCCGGCATTGGCGTTGTAGAGTCGATACACTGGCGTGTTCGAGCGCTCCGGTGCCGTCCAGCCAGAACCCTCGTAGTTCCAACCGGCGTTTACGAGCATGTCGCGCTCGGCTGCGCTGGCCGTGTAGAAGTGCTCGCCGCTGTGGGGGTTATAGAGGCGCTGCATGGATACGCTCGCATCGGATTCCGACGGTTTTGATGCCGATTCGGTAATCGCGAAGTTCGCCGTCGTCGTTCCTGCGTAGTTGCCCGTTCCCGTGATGGTCACGTTCGCGGTGCCCACGTTAACGTTATTCGCGTAGCTTAGCGTGTAATCGCGGCCTTCCACGAGCTCCCCAAAGCTGCCGAGCGTGACGGTCGGGCTCGGCGTGAGGGCGCTGCCCATGTGCGTCTGTGCCGCGATGCTCACGGTAGCGTCCGCGAGCGAGCGCGGCCTGATGCTGAAGCTGCCAGTCGTCTTGCCTGCGTATTTGCCCTTGCCGGCGAGCGTCACCGTGCCCGTGCCGGCATTCATGTTGTTCGAGTAGCCCTCGATTGCGTAATCCGTGCCCTCCTTGAGGACGTTACCGTTGTCGCGGACGGTGACGGCTGGCGTCTGCGCCGTTCCCGAATAGGTGACGCTGCTCACCGATACGGAGCAGGATGCGAGAGAAGAGGTGATCTCGAATCGCGCCTCCTTGGAGCCTCGGTAGTTGCCGCGTCCCTCGATGACGGCGGTGGCATCGCCCGTATAGAGGTTGTTGTAATAGCTCACGCGGTAGTCAGTGCCCTTCACGAGCGTCTTCCCGTCGATCTTCACGGTCGGATCCGGCGTGACGGCCTTGCCGGTGTAGGGCTGCGATGCGATGCTCACTGTGGCCGACGAGATGTCTTTCCTGTTGATGGTGAAGCTGCAGTCGCGCCAGTCGGTTGCTCCGGTAAAGTTGCCCTTGCCCACGACGCGCAGCTGCGCCGTTCCCGCATCCACATTGCCCTGGTATTCGTAGACGAAGTCCCTGTTGGCCTCGAGGTCGCCAAAGCCGTAGAGGTAGACGTAGGGTGTGGGCGTCGCCGCATTACCGGTGTAGGTGTACGAGTCAACGGGGCCGATGGCGGCATACGCAAGGTTAATGGGCGTGATCTTGAAGCTCGTAGTGACCTCGCCCTGGATTCCCTTGAGGCCCTTGATGGTGACCGTTGCCGTCCCCACGTTCGTGTTGTTTGAAAACTCGACGGAGTAGTTCTCGTTGCGAACGAGCGTCACGCCCGTGCTCGCCACGGTGATGCCGGGCTCGATGGCGCTTCCCGTATAAGGCTGGTCGGGAATGGCCGAGACCATCTCCGGCAGGATGACCATGACGATGGTGAACGTGAGCGTCACCGTGCCCGTGCAATTGCCCTTGCCGGTGATGATGGCCGTTGCGGTGCCGGTACCGGTGTTGTCGCTGTAGGTGACGGTGAAGTCGCGGTTGACGACAAGCTCGATGTCACCGGCCTTGATGACGGGAACCGGGGTGACAGCCCCGCCCTTCCAAGGTTGTTCGCCAATGGGCTCGATAGTCGCGTTTTCCAGTCGGATGGGTGTGATGTCGAAGGCCTTCGTGATTGTGCCCGTATAGTTGCCCTTGCCGGTGATGGTGATGCGTGCGGTGCCGGCATTCAGGTTGTTGGCATAGGCAATGTCGTATGCGTCGGTCCCCAGCACCTTGCCGTCAAGCGTGACGGTGACCGTCGGCTTGATCTCGGTCCCGTTGAAGGCGTAGGAGCTCTCCACGCCAGAGACGGTTGCAGCGCTTATGTCGAGGGGCGCAATCGTGAAGTTCTTGGTCTGCGTACCCGCGTAGTTGCCCATACCCGTGACGGTGATGCTGGCAGTGCCGGCATTCACGTTGTCGGCGTAGGAAAACGTGTAATCGGTGTCCTTGACGAGTGTCTTGCCGTTGATGGTGACGTTTGGCTCGGGTGTGATGGCGCTTTCGGTGTAATCTGCGGAGGGAACGTCGTCAATCGTTGCGTCGGCAACATCGATGGGCGTGATGTCGAAGAGAAGCCAGCCGGACGAGCCCTTGAAGTTGCCCATGCCGACGACATGCACCTTGCCGGACCCAGCGTTGACGTTGTCCTCGTACTCGTAGGTGAAGTCAGTGCCCTCGACAAGTGCGCCAAAGCCCGCGAGCGTGACGGTGGGCGTGGGCTCGTGCGCCTCGCCGGTGTAGGGGAGGGGCGCTATCGAGTTGAGCGTTGCCGGGAAGATGTCCGCCTTGCCGATGGCGAAGGTGCCGCTCGCGGTGCCGGCGGCATTTCCGATGCCCGTGATGGTGACGGTGGCCTCGCCGATTTCGACGTTATCGCTATAGCTTACGGTATAGTCGACGCCTTCGATGAGTTCGGTGCCGCTCATGGACACGAGGGGCTTGGGCTCGACTTCATGACCGGTATAGGCATGCTCGCCAGGGACCGTCACGGTGGCTTTCGAGATGTCGAGGGGCATGACCGTGTAGGTCTTGCTGATGGAGACGCCCTCTATGGGATTGCCGTCTACACCCTTAAACGTGGCGGTAACTGTGGCAGAACCCGGCTTCTGGCCGACGAGCGAGACGCTCTGTGTGTCCGGGTCGACTGTCATCTCGATGGTGTCGGAGTTATCGATGCTCCATTCCCATTGCTCAGTCGAGCCGTAGGTTTCCCAGCCCGTCCCGTCTCCGTACTCGATGGCAACGGCCTGACGGTTCTTGTACTCGATGTTCTCGCTACCGCCGAGCTGGGCACTGACGACCTGGAGGATATGGTAGGCGTTGATCTCGCCGTAGCCGGTCTCACGATCCCAGCCGGGCGCGTCAACGTCTGTGGCCGTGGCGTAAACGAGGTCGACTACCTGATCGGCGGTGAGGTCGGGGTTTTCCGTGAAGAGCAGGGAGGCGATACCGGAAACGTAGGGTGCGGCCATGGAGGTTCCGTTCTTGGCCCCATAGGATCCAGCGGAGTTCAGGGTACTGCGGATGTTTGTGCCCGGTGCGCCGATGTTCTTGATGCGGGTATTGTCGACGTTGTAGTTCGAATCGGCGTAGCGTCCGACCACGTTATTCGTGGTGGTCCATCCATAGTTTCGCGTGAGGTTAATGACCGTGAGGCAAGATTCATAATCACCGGGATAGTCGACGAAGGGGACCGGTGCATCGGTTCCCGCATTGCCAGCTGCCGTAACGGTGAGAATGCTGTCATGGTGGGTTTCGTTGCGATTGGAATCAACCCAGACGCCGTTACGCGCCTGCTTGATTTTCGTCGTCAGAATGTCATCGTCCACGAAGTTCGCGCTGTGCTTGCCGCCAAGGCTCATGTTGATGACGCGGACGTTGTAGTACTCGGCATTAGTCTTGGAGCTGTCCTCGGCTGATTGCCGGAAGAGCCAGGTGTATGCCTGCGCCAAGGTGGTCGACGCGAATGAGTGCCTGTCTGCGCCCGTACCACCGTTAGTGGCGTTGATTATGACGAGACCGGCGTTATATGAGACGCCGGCAACACCAACGCCGTTATTCGTTCTGGCAGAGACGATTCCGGCCACATGTGTGCCATGGCTGTTGGTGTCGGCGACGGCGGCGGCGCCGGTCTGGTTGGTTTTCGCGTTGTAGGAGGCAAGGATGTTGTCCTTCAGGTCGATATGCCCGATTGTGCATCCCGTGTCGATGACGGCGACGGAAACGCGGTTTGCGCGGGCCGTGCCCTCGGCGGTCTCGCCTGCCTTGGTGATGCCCCAGGCCTTGTAGGCATCCAGGGAGTCAAGTGCCCATTGGTTTCCGCGGTCGGGATCATTGATGGTGACCGCCGCGTTGGGCTCGATGTTCGTCAGTGCGCCTGCCTCAGCTTCTACAGGCAAATCGCCTTCGGCAATCTCGTAGAGGTAGTTGGGCTGGGCTGCTAGCCCCGATGCTTTGAGTGTTGCGACGGAGTCTTCCACGGTGGCGCCATCGACGAGAGCGACCTTGACGAAGCCGTTGTCGAGGTCCTGTCCGAGACGTCCTTTGTTGCTGCAAAGTCATACGAGGCGAGGGTCTGGTTGATGCTGTCGGCGCTCGTGCCGGGATCGAAGGAAAGCACGAGCTCATCGTGGACATAGCCAAGCTCGATATCGCGGGCTATATCCTCGTCACTGCGAGTCTCTTCCGGCTGTGATTGGTCTTCGGAGGACGCTTGTTGGCCATCGGCTGCGATCGCCTCGGTGACTGCGGGAGGCTCCGGCTGGGGTCCTGATTCCCTGATGAATAGGAAGCCGCCAACTGCGCATAGCAGGACCGCGGCAAGGCATGAGGAGAGAACCGCGCGCATGCGACTACGCACGCGGGACTTCGTGCCGTTGGTGTGAGCTCCGGTTTTCATGGTGCGATTATATCCCCGGAAGTCGTGTTTCCGCAGTAAGAGAGTCACATTTGGCGGGAAAACGGCAGGCAAATGTAACCTTTTCCGTGTTTATCGGCGCGCAGCAGATGCCAATGCGACTCTCTTGCACAAAAAGTTCACAGTCGCTCTACAGGGTCTACATGCCGTACCAGCCGATACCCTCGTCGTTCCACCCGACGCTGATCAGATGGTCGCGCTCCACCGTGCTCGTGGTGTAGTTGTGCGAGCCCGCGATGGCATTGGGGTTGTACTGGCGATACAGCGGCACGGCTTGTGCGTCGTCGGAGTACCAGCCGATACCCTCGTCGTTCCACCCGACGCTGATGAGATGGTCACGCTCCACGATGCTCGTCGTGTAGTGGTGGTCACCGGCATTGGCGTTGTAGAGGCGGTATACCGGCGAACTGGAGTTTTCCGGGGCGGTCCAGCCGGTACCCTCGTCATTCCAACCCACGCTGATCAGGTGGTCGCGCTCCACGACGCTGGCGGTGTAGAAGTGCTCGCCGGAATTGGGGTTGTAGAGGCGGAACATGATCTTGGTGCCAGGAGCTCCCGGATTGCCATCTTCGACATCGGTGACGGGCCCCTGTTGGACGGTTATGGGGAGCTGCACGCTGATCTTTGGGTTGGAGTCGAGCTTGGCGACGATGGTGACCTGGCCCACTTGCTTGGCAGTCAGCTTACCATCTGCGCTGATAGTTGCATCGGCGGAGTTCTCGCCAAGCTCAAAGCTCCACGTGCCGTCGATACTGCATTCGACCTTGTATTGGGCGATGTAGTTCGATTGGACCGTACCGGGTCCCGTGATTCTGCCATCGTAGACGGCGATGGTCTTCTTGAGCGTCTTGTCTCCCGACTTCACGCTAATGGTCGTGTATCCCGCCTTGAGTCCTCGCACAAGTCCGCTGCTGGAAACCGTCGCAACAGAGGTGTCGCTTGAGGTCCAGTCGCTTGCCGCGGGACAGTTCAAGCTGATCGTGCTGTTTATGTACACCGAGTCTGGCCCCGTGACGTCTGCCACACCCTTGGCGAGCTGGACGGCGTTATAGGCGTTGATTTTTCCGTATCCGGTAAAGCTGTCGAAGCCGGGCGTGTTGATGTCGTCGGCAGCTGAACAGAGTATGTTCTTGACGCTGGCGGCACTCAGCTGAGGGTTGGCGACAAAGGCGAGCGCGGCGATACCCGATACACAGGGAGCGGCCATGGATGTCCCGGTCTTGGTGCCGTACCCCCCGTTGTTTGTGGTGGTGTAGATCCTCGTGCCCGGAGCCGAGAGTTGCTTGGATTGGGCGCCGGGCGTGTTGTAGTTCGACTGTTCGTTGCGCACTATCGACCCGTTGTCTTTTCGCTCGAGGTTTATGACGCCGATCACGTTGTCGGAGAAGTCGCACGGATAGCAGCGGTAGGGAAGCGTGCCGTCTTGATTACCCGCTGCACTCACGGTGAGAATGTCGTGGGTGGTGTAGGCCTCGTCGATTTTGCGCATGACGGCCATGTCATTTTCGCCAAGGTTGCCCGTGCGCTTGCTGCCCAGGCTCATGTTCACGACGCGGATTTTGGTGTCTCCGAGCTTCTTGTTGGCGATGACGTTCTCGTAGGCTTTGAGGATGTCGGTCGATTCGGCGACGAACTCGTTGCCCTGCTTGTGCAGCGCTCTGACAATGTAGAGTCCTGCGTTGTATGAAACGCCGGCAACGCCGATGTTGTTATTCGCCTCTGCGGCGATAATGCCGGCGACTGGCGTGCCATGATTCTGGTCGTCGGTAACGTTCGTGCCGCCCGTGCGCGTGTCGTAGGTGCCGACGATGTTGTTCTTGAGGTCGGGATGCTCGACCATACAGCCGGAGTCGATGATCGCGACGGCAACGGGACGTGGCGCGCTGGCGTTGGCCCTTCCCTTCGCGATATCCCAGGCATCATAGGCGCGGATGATGTTGAGGCCCCATTGCTCGCCCGAGCTCGGGTCATTGAGATGCGTTGCCTGGGCCGTCAACGAGGAATTCGCATCAGCTGCCGTGACAATGTCGGTTTCCTCATCGTCCAGCGCAAGCGCATAGTATTTGAAGTTGGGTTGAGCTTCGATGCCTTGGGCATACAAGAGATCTGCCACCTCGCCGGAGCTGGCGCTGCCCTCGTAGGTGAACTTGACGAAACCGAACTCGGCATCGCTTGCGTCAACCGAGACGTTTGCCGTGGAGTCAAGCGCATCGACTTGCGATGCTATGCGTTCGATGTCCTGTGTATCGTCGATGGAGACGATGACGGTGTTTAACGCATATTCGTCTTCAGGCAAGGAGGCGTAGGAGGTCGTCTCCGGTTTCGCTTCGCTGGTGGAAACACTATCCGATACCGCCGCAGTGTCGTCTGGCGCGAGGGCTTGCTCCACGTTTTGGGGTGAGGAGGCGGTGTCACCCGCGTCATGTGCAGGCACGCCCGTGGTCATTGTGCCGAAGCTCAATGCAAAGACGAGCATGGCCGCAACGCACGTGGAGGAAATCGCTCCCAGGCGCGCCCAGATGCGGCGTCTCGAGGTCTTCTTACCATGCTGTGCTTTTCTCATACTCCATACCATCCGATTCCTTCGTCATGCCATCCGATGCCGATGAGCATGTCGGTTTCCTCTTTGCTCGTAGTGTAGTTGTGCGACCCTGCGATTGCGTTTGGATTGTACTGGCGGAACAGGGGCACGCGTTGAGAGTCGTCAGAATACCACCCTATGCCCTCGTCATTCCAGCCCACGCTCACCAGGTGATCGCGCTCGACGACGCTCGTGGTGTAGTGGTGGTCACCGGCGTTGGCGTTGTAGAGCCGGTATACGGGCGTGTTGGATTGGGTCGGGGCGGTCCATCCCGTTCCTTCGTAGTTCCAGCCCACGCCGACGAGGTGGTCGCGTTCGACTTCGCTGGCGGTGTAGAAGTGCTCGCCGCTATTGGGGTTGTAAAGACGGTGCATGACCGTTGTTGCGATTTCGGGAGTGGCTGGATCCGGGTCTGGCGTAGGTGTGGGCTCCGGCGTTGGAGCGGGTGTCGGAGTCGGGTCGGGTTTGGGGGTTGGCGTCGGATCGGGCGTTGGTGTGGGAGTTGGATCAGGTTTTGGCGTTGGCGTTGGATCCGGGTCCGGCGTCGGCGTGGGGTCAGGTTTCGGATCGGGCGTGGGAGAGGGATCCTGCGCTTTCACGATGGTGAATCTTGTGGTCTTCGTGCCCGTGTAGTTGCCGATTCCCTTGATGGCGATAGTGGCAGTTCCCACGTTGACGTTATTGGCGTAGGTGATTGTGTAGTCCGTTCCTGCTACGAGTTTCTTCGTACCCAGGGTTACTACGGGCTGCGGCGTGATTGCCCTGCCCGTATAGGTTTGCGCCGGTATTGAGGAAACCGTCGCGTTTGCTATGTCTTGTTTGGACACCGGCGGATCAGGCGTAGGGTCCGTATTGCTGTATGAGACGCTGAAGTTCAAAGCATCGTCGCTATATTCGGCAAGAAGCTTAACATTTGGATTGCCCCAGTCCTCCTTGCCAAGCTGGTAGGCTACAAGTGCGTAGATAATTTCCTTGAAATTGGGTGGCCAGGAGATGTTTTCCGTAGGTAATGGTAGCGAGAAGCTTGTTTCTTGTGCTGCAAGGTGGGCCTTCACGCTGTAAGTGCCGGAGGCATCTTCAACATAGGGCTTAGTAAATTTAGATATTTCGCGCGATTGAATGAAAAAGTTGTCCTCATAAGAATCTGCATCAAAAGGAGCTCGCGAATTATATGAGATGGCATAGGCACCATCCCATCCTTTGTGGACGGTACGCATCAATGAGGTGGGAAGTGCAAAGTAAAGACGCCTCATGTCAATGCCGTTATAGGAGGCGTAGCTGGAATCATTCCACGTGGTGTCTACGTTGTACCATTTGCCATCGAGTTTTACGCCAGTCCAAACATGCGCATCGCCGAAACTGTCTACGCGACGTGTTTCTATCCCAACTTTATTGAGCAGCAACGTATAAGCTTCGTGATATCCCTCGCAAGTAGCCAAACCACGTCCAAAGACGCCTTCAGCGTCCATATACGTGTATGAGTTGTCATATGCCGTGTTGTCTATGATCCAGTCGTTAAACCAAAGAGCATGAGCGTACTCACTTGTATTACCGGCGGCAGCGCAGGCTTCCTGGCATTGCTTGGCGACTCTTGAAACGGTCGCGTCAATTGTCTCGAACCCCTCGGATTCAGCAATGGAAAACTCTATTTGAAATCGAGTGATATTACTGAGTTTTTTTGTTCCATCGCCGTTATCCTCATACTCCATGGCATTGAAATCGAGGCGATATGTTCCAGCACTGTAGAGACATTCTTCGAAGTAGTTTGTAGTGGAATACCTGTTGAAAGGTGATTTACTAATGTCGATGACGTCATTCCAGACCCCGTCTTTTTTGATGCAGAATGAGTAAAGACGAAACATGAGAGGATTGGTGTTTCCCATTACGTTATAAGTGAATCTTGTTTTTTGGCCTTTTACAAAATTGCTGTCATAGGTGACAGTTGCAGAAAGGGGAGCCTGCCCCTCTTGGGCATTGCTCACCGTTATGACTTTTGCGGAAGTGGTTACATTTCCGTTGTTTGCAACTTCGGCGCTAACTCCAGTCTGACCTTCCGCCTTTGGCGTAGTGAATGTCAATACGGGAGTCATTACGAGCAGAAGTGAAAGCGCAAAGGACATGAGTACTCGACCCATTTTGCGAGAAAGCAGCGAGGTAGCTTGGGCGTAAGATGTCGTGGAAGATATTCGGGTGCAAGAGGTACGGTAATTTGTATGCATAGTCGACATTGCATCCTCCCATGAGAAGGAAAACGTAATCCGGCTTTTCGCAAGTATACGTACGTGATATGCAAAATCGCATTACAGCTTTAAAACAACAGGTGAACTGCATGATTTCATCGATGTCGAAAACGCTCGATTGTGGTGCAGGACGAGAGAGCAGCTGACGAAGAATCACGTTCGTGGTACAGCTCCCGTTATGCATATGTACGAAACGTATCTCAAACAAGCGATGGCTTTCGGCAAGGCCGTTTGTGTCGATTTTCTGATGAGGCTCAGGGCGCAGAAAACGCCTTTCGGATGAGAGCAATTTTGTGCGCTCATGAAAAAGCACATGGTAGCTAAGGCATGTGACTGCGAGATTACCGTTTGGTAACTACCCGTTGCGTATTTGTGAAGGGAAAAGGACGGGCATTTTCATGTGCTATATTGGGCGGACGTTAAGTTCAGGAAGAAGGAGATGTGATTCATGAACGAAATGGTAAAGAGTCATAGTTCGCGCAAGAACATCCTTGCCACGTTGGCAAGCCTGCTTGCGTGCTTCGCGCTTGTCATGGCGCTTGTCCCCTTGCAGGCAATTGCCGCTGAGGGCGACGCAAATACAGGTGATAACACCGAGGTAACCAATCCCACCACTCCTGGTGAGGGCGAGGACGGTGACGGTGCAACCGACCCCACGCCTGGTGAGGGCGATGAGCCCACTGAGCCTGTCGAGGTCGCCGTTCCCACGGCCGCAAAGAATCTGACCTACACGGGCGAGGCCCAGAAGCTTCTCCCGCAGAACAAGGGCTACACGGTCGAGCTGGTGCTCGATGAAGAGCAGAACCCTGGCGATGATCAGCAGCCTGGCGACGACCAGAATCCTGACGAGGGCACCCAGGCCCAGGCCGAGGGCGATGCTACCGAGGGTGACAACACCGAGGGCGACAACACCGAGGGCGACAACACCGAGGGCGATGAGCCTGAGGCTCCCAAGCAGAAGATTGACCTTGAGACCGACAAGGACAATGTCCTCGCGACCGATGCCGGTACGTACAACCTCAAGGTGACTCTGAACAAGGGCTACGTCTGGGATGGCGGCGGCACCAATGACAAGACCTTCGAGGTCACCATTGCCCAGGCTGACATCAACAAGGCCACGACCGCGACCGTCTCGAACGTGACCTTCATGGGCGAGCCCGTCGAGCCTGAGGTTACCGTTACCATGGCCAATGGCACCAAGCTCGTTGAGGACACCGACTACACGCTCGAGTATGTTGACAATGACCAGGTCGGTACCGCCACGGTCATCATCAATGGCAAGGGTAACTTCATGGGCACCAAGGTCGCTCGTTTCCAGATCGGTGAGCACCAGGTTATGTATCGCGTCTACAACCCCAACTCTGGTGAGCACTTCTATACCGCAAGCACGGTTGAGCGCGATCATCTGATCGAGGTCGGCTGGAAGAACGAGGACATCGGCTGGTACGCTCCCGAGAAGTCCGATGCTCCGGTGTTCCGTCTGTATAACCCCAACGCGGGCGAGCATCACTTCACCATGAGCGCTGTCGAGCGCGACGCGCTTGTCAAGGAGGGCTGGAACGACGAGGGCATCGGCTGGTATTCCGACGAGGCCCAGACCGTCAAGGTTCTGCGTCAGTACAACCCCAACGCCTATGCCAACAACCACAACTACACCACGAGTCAGTACGAGTTCGATCACAACATCTCGCTTGGCTGGCAGGATGAGGGCATTGCCTGGTACGCTGCTGCTGAGGGCGGCGCTGACGAAAGCGACAAGTAACCTGGCGATTCCACATTTGATGCAGTAGACATTCAGACGGGAAGGCACCAACCATGACCAAACGCAGCATCGTCTTTCTACCGATTCGCCTACTGCTCGTAACAGCACTTCTGATAGCGGCTCTTCCGGCCCTGTTCGTGCAAAGCGCATTTGCCGAGCGGGTGGAAGGGCCGCTTCGCGCTGACCCGCGGGCGTACGAGCATGTCGACGATGACGTGCTCTATGCCCAGGGTGAGGGCGGGTTTGCCGATGGAGATATGATTGCCCAGGCCCAGGGCGGTTCGAATATCGTCAACCTTGGTATTACCTTGGATCAGATGATTCGGATGTGCATGGCCAATGACCAATATGGTAATTCCTATGCCCGCTTTCAGGCTGCTCTTGATCCCAACAACTGCGATCTCACCGTTTTCGCAGATCTCAGGACATCCTCTGGACTAACTGCTGCTCAAATTGATGCCTTCATTCTCTCGACGGCCAAGGGACGTCAAGGCAAGCTTGTCGGCATGGGTTCGGCCTTTGTTCAGGCAGAGCAGACATACCATATCAGCGCAGCGTATCTCGTGGCTCATGCGATTCTCGAAACTGGTTGGGGCACCTCTACTCTTGCCATGGGCCAGGATCATCAGGGGACCATCTACTATAATTTCTTCGGCATAGGTGCCTACGACGGTGTTGCCGATAGCGCTGGCCTGAGCATGGCGGTTAATCAGGGCTGGACAACGCCTACTTCTGCTGTACTCGGGGGCGCTCAGTGGATTTACGAACATTACATTTACGCCAAACAATATGCGCAGCCCACGCTTTATGCCATGAAGTGGGATTATGCGCAGGCAGACGCCAAGGGCACCTGCTGGCATCAGTACTGCACGCTGCCATCTGATGATACGCCGTGGCACGAGCAGATCGCCAAGCTCATGGATCAGGCCTATACCCATGCTGGATTCGATCCCACCTACAACTACATTCTTCCCCTCTATAAGGGGTGGAGCGTTCCCGACACCAATACCCGCGCCATGTTCCGCATGTATAACTCCAATTCCGGCGAGCACTTCTACACTTCGAGCATCGTCGAGCGCGAGACCCTTGATTCCGCAGGTTGGACCTATGAGGGCGTTGGTTGGAATTCGCCCAAGACGAGCAAATCGCCCGTGTATCGCCTCTACAACGAAATCGGCGGCGAGCATCACTACACCCTGAGCGCTTTCGAGCGCGACGCGCTTGTCAAGGAAGGTTGGAATGACGAGGGCATCGGCTGGTATTCTGATGACGCGAAGGGCATCCCGCTGTATCGTCAGTACAATCCCAATGCCTACGCAAACAACCACAACTACACGGCCAGCGAGTACGAGTTCGATCACAACATCTCGCTCGGTTGGCTTGACGAGGGGATTGCCTGGTACGGCATCTAGCCCTAGTCTATGCATTCGATGAATATAGGTGCTGACAAATCGCTTTCGATTCGCGCGAACATGATTTGGAACGCCGCGGGCTCGCTTGTCTACATGGCGGCGCAGTGGCTGATCACGGTTCTCGTCGTGCGCTTGTCAACGGGCTATGATGCTGCGGGCTTACTTGCTCTCGGCATGGCCGTTTCGAACATCTTCTCGCCCATCGGCTATTACAAGATTCGCACCTATCAAGTCTCCGATCTGGACGAGGAATTCACCTTTGCGCAGTACCTTGGCTTCAGGATCATCACGGTTGCCCTGGCCATCGGCGTCATGTTCGTTTACTGCTTCTTGACCTGCCCAACCAGCGCGTGGTTGACGGTCATCCTGTACGGCTTCTTCTCGCTCGGCCCCGTGTTCGTGGATGTTCTGCACGGCGAGGAGCAACGCGAGTCGCGCATGGACGTCATCGGCATCTCGTTCATCCTGCGTGGCATTCTCTTGCTTGTCGCATTCATCGCGGGTATGGTGCTCTTCAACTCCCTCGACATTGCGCTCATTCTCATGACGGTGAGCACCTACCTCGTCATCGCGCTCTTCGATGGTACGGCCTTCCTAAAGGTTACGCATAAGCCGCTTAAGCCGGCTTTCGACTTCGTGGCGATACGCACGCTCTTCGTGAAATGCCTGCCGCTCGTCGTGGCGTCCTTTTTCTGCTGGGCCGTCCCCGCCATTCCGCGGCAGGCGCTCAACGACGTGATGGGGGAGTGGTTCCTGGGCATCTACTCCTCGGTTGCCGCGCCCGTGCTCATCGTGCAGATGTGCGCGCAATACATCTATGCACCGCTCCTGACGCGTTTCGCCGAGTACCTCAAGGCAGGCGACATGCGTGGTTTCCTGAGGCTTGTCTTCAAAGTCTCGATAGCCATCTTCGCGCTTGCGCTCGTCTTCGGATTGCTCTTCGCGCTCGTGGGCGAGCCCGTGCTCGTGCTCATCTTTGGCTCGAGCATCGCACCCTATGCGTACCTGATCGTGCCACTCGTGCTTTGCACGGTCATGACCGCCTATGTCTGGTTCTTGGGTGACGTGCTCATCACGATGCGGCGCAATCGGGAGAATCTTGCCGGCTACGCCATCTCGTTCGTGCTTATTCTCGTGAGCATGTACCCCATGATTCATGCGTTCGAGATGAACGGCGTGAGCTTCGCCATCATGCTCGCATAC
>ERZ772879.1716-NODE-1716-length-14482-cov-6.454495_pt1 | contig 14482 bp, 9 predicted proteins | sample MGYA00580582_ERZ772879 | MGnify/ENA primary metagenome ERZ772879 (study PRJEB29015, sample SAMEA2737682) | human gut metagenome | biome: human gut; feature: human-associated habitat; material: faeces | place: China | collected 2012 ... | reverse complement strand
ACAAGACCAACGGCATCTCGCACCGTCGCTTCTTTGCCGAGGCCAACCCCACCTATGCCAAGCTCGTAACCGAGGCCATTGGCGACGGCTGGCTGAAGGACGCCTTTGAGCTGGAGAAGCTCAAGGAGTTCCAGAACGACTCCGAGTTCCTGAAGGCCGTGGGTGCCTCCAAGCGCGCCAACAAGGAGCGCCTGGCCGCCTATGTCAAGTCCGAAACCGGTCTGGTCATTGACCCCAACACCGTCTTCGATGTTCAGGTAAAGCGTTTCCACGCCTACAAGCGCCAGCTCATGAACATCATGAAGGTGATGGACATCTACAACCGTCGCATCGCCGATCCCAATTTCCACGTGACGCCGACGACCTTTATCTTTAGCGGCAAGGCCGCCTCGAGCTACACCTTCGCCAAGGAGACCATCCGCCTCATTAACTCCGTGGCCGACGTCATCAACAACGATGCCCGCGTCAACGAGGTCATGAAGGTCTGCTTTATCCCCAATTTCCGTGTGAGCAACGCCCAGCTCATCTACCCTGCCGCCGAAATCTCGGAGCAGATCTCCACGGCCGGCAAGGAGGCCTCGGGCACGTCCAACATGAAGCTCATGATGAACGGTGCCATTACGCTGGGCACCCTCGACGGCGCCAACATCGAGATCGCCGACCTGGCCGGACGCGAGAACGAGGCTATCTTTGGCCTGACCGCTCCCGAGGTCGAGCAGCTCTGGGCATCCAATAGCTACTTTGCGTGGGATACCCTCAACGGCGACCGTGAGCGCCTGGGCCGCGTGATGGACGAGCTCAAGGACAACACCTTTGCGGGTCTTTCGGGCAACTTCGAGAGCATCTACAACGAGCTCATGAACAACAACGACCCCGACCTGGTCATGGCAGACTTCCGCAGCTACGTGGATGCGTGGGAGAAGCTCACGGGCAGCTACGGCGACCAGGAGACCTGGAACCGCAAGGCCCTGCTCAACACCGCCTCGAGCGGCTGGTTCTCGAGCGACCGCACCATTCGCGAGTACCGCGACGAGATCTGGCACGCGTAAAGGCGCACGAGCTCCCCTATGCCAGCACGGCATTACTCGACGGGCGTGACGTTGCGCCGCGCCCGTCGCTAATGGGTTTAGGAACATCGATGACAGAAGGAGAAATCGATGAGTAAGAAAGAATGCATCGCGATGCTCCTCGCAGGAGGACAGGGCAGCCGATTGGGGGCACTCACCCAAAAGATCGCTAAGCCGGCGGTTAGTTTTGGTGGCAAGTTCCGCATTATCGACTTTTCGCTGTCCAACTGCTCCAACTCGGGCATCGACACGGTGGGCGTTCTGACGCAGTACCGTCCCTACCTGCTGCATGCCTACGTGAGCTCTGGCGAGGCTTGGGATCTGGACAGCCGCGACGGCGGCGTGTCGATTCTGCCGCCGTATGAGACGCAGACCGGCGGCGCCTGGTATGCGGGCACGGCCGACGCCATTACGCAGAACCTCGACTACATCAAGGCCAACGACCCCAAGTACGTCCTGATTCTTTCGGGCGATCACCTGTATCGCATGGACTACCGCAAGATGCTCAAGACGCACATTGAGAACAACGCCGACCTCACGGTGAGCGTTATGCCCGTGCCTTGGGAGGAGGCCAGCCGCTTTGGCATCCTGACCACCGACCCCGAGGACGGCCGCATCACCAAGTTCACCGAGAAGCCCGATAAGCCCGATTCGAATCTCGCGTCCATGGGCATCTACATCTTCTCGGCCGACGTGCTGATCGAGGCGCTCGAGGAGGACGCTCTAGACCAGCGCTCGAGCCACGACTTTGGCAAGGACATCATCCCCAAGCTGCTCGGCGAGGGCAAGCGCCTGTACAGCTACGAGTTCCACGGCTTTTGGAAGGACGTTGGCACCATCGCCAGCTTCCACGAGACCTCGATGGACCTGCTGGGCAACAACCCCGAGTTCGATTTGTTCGACAAGCACTTCCCCATCATGTCCAACATCACCACGCGTCCGCCGCACTACATTGGCCCGGACGGCCGCCTGGACGACTGCCTGGTCTCCAACGGCTGCAAGATCTACGGCACCGCTCGCCACTCGATCCTTTCGACCGATGTCATCATCGAGGAGCGCGCCGTGGTCGAGGACTCCGTGCTGCTGCCGGGTGCGCACGTTAAGAGCGGCGCGCACATCTGCCGCGCTATTTTGGGCGAGAACTCCACGGTCGAAGAGGGCGTGAAGCTCGGCTCTGTCGATACCACCAAGGATACGGCCGTCGTTGGAAATGACGTCGTTATCGGGAAGGGGGAATGATCCGATGATCAATCGCAAGGCCATCGGTTATATCACCGCTAACTACTCTTCGACCTACGGCAGCGTGCTGCTCAAGGACCGCCCCATCGCGTCCGTTCCGTTTTTGGGCCGCTACCGCCTGATCGACTTCCCGCTGTCCAACATGATGAATGCCGGCATTAAGACCGTCGGCGTCGTCATGCCGGGCAATTACCGCTCGCTGATCGACCACGTGGGTTCGGGCAAGGACTGGGGCCTGGACCGCAAGAAGGGCGGCCTGTTCATGGTGCCCGGCAACGCGTATGGCACCACCAAGGGCGGCATGCGCTTCCTGCTGCGTGACATCATCTCCAACAAGACGCTGTTCCAGCGCTCGGACAAGCCCTATGTTGTGATGATGGGCACCAACATCATCTTTAACATGGACCTCAACACCATCATCGACGCGCACGAGAACTCCGGTGCCCAGATGACCGTGGTGTACTGCAAGGCCACGCGCAACGTCGATGACGAGACCAAGCTCGAGATTAACGAGAACGGTCGCCTGACGGGCGTGAGCGCTGGCGTCGTGTACGGCGACAACGCCTCTATGGACTGCTGCATCGTCAACCGCGATACGCTGCTCGAGATCATCGACCACTACCAGGCCGCCGACTATCTGGACCTGCTCGAGGCACTCCAGGGCGACTTTGGCAACATCGACGTGTGCAGCTACGAGTACAAGGGCGAGGTCGTGGGCGTGTTTAGCGAGAAGTCACTGTATCGCCGCAGCATGGACCTGCTCGACCAGACCGTGGCCGACCAGCTCTTCGATCCCGAGCGCCCGATCCTGACCAAGGCTCACGACGTGCCGCCTTCGCGCTATGCGACCGGCAGCCACGCGTGCAACTCGATCATCTCGGCCGGTTGCATCATCAAGGGCACCGTGCGCAACTCGATCCTGTCGCGCGGCGTCGTGGTCGAGGAAGGCGCTTCGGTGACTAACTCGATCATCAACCAGAGCTGCATCATCAAGAGCGGCGCACGCGTCGAGAACGCCATTCTGGACAAGAACAACGTGGTTCCCACCAACACCGAGCTTCGCGGCACGCCCGAGAACATCCTGGTGCTGGGCAAGGCTCCGTTAACTTCCGACACCACCATCGTACGTTAACGTTGGCACCGCAACATCGCTCGTAACAGGTAGAATAGCCGCCCGGTTAGCGCCAGGCGGCTATTCTCGAATTGCAACATGGGAGACAATATGGCAGATTCCAGCAAAAAGATGCAGATCGTGTTTGCCTCGGCCGAGTGCGCACCGTTTGTTAAGACCGGTGGCCTGGGCGACGTGGCGGGCTCGCTGCCTGCGGCGCTTGTGCGCGCCGGCGCCGAGGTCATCGTGATGGTGCCCAAGTACGCCACCATCAAGGACGAGTACAAGGCGCAGATGGAGCACTTTGCCGACTTTTACGTGAGCCTGGGCTGGCGCAATGAGTACTGCGGGCTCGAGAAGCTTGAGCACGACGGCGTCACCTATATGTTCGTTGACAACGAGCGCTACTTTGCGCGCGACTATCCGTACGGCTTCTTTGACGACGGCGAGCGCTTCGCGTTTTTCTCCAAGGCTATCACCGAGAGTCTGCAGCACCTGCCCGAGGGCTTTGAGTGCGACATCCTGCACTGCAACGACTGGCAGACGGCACTAGCGCCCGTGTTCTTGCGCGAGTTCTACCAGGGACTGCCGCTGTACGACCGCGTCAAGACCGTGTTCTCGATCCACAACGTGGCGTTCCAGGGCCAGTTTAGCGACACCGTGATGGAGGACATCCTGGGTGTGGCGCATATTCCCGCGGCCGCCACGCAGTTGCGTTGCGACGCCTGCAGCATCAACTACATGCTGGGCGCGCTGCACTATGCCGATGCCATCACCACGGTGAGCCCCACCTACGCGGGCGAGATCCAGACGCCCGAGTTTGGCGAGGGCCTGGACGGCGTACTGCGCGAGCGCTCCTACGCACTGCAGGGCATCCTCAACGGCATTGACGTGGCGGCCTTTGACCCGGCAACCGACAAGCGCATTGCCGCCAACTACACGGTTGACGACCGTTCCGGCAAGGCCGTGTGCAAGGCCAAGCTGCAGGAGGAACTGGGGCTCGAGGTGCGCGACGACCGCCCGCTTATGGTGATGGTCACGCGTCTGACGCGCCAGAAGGGCATGGACCTGGTCATGTACGCGCTCGACCGCATCCTGTCCGGCGGCGTTCAGGTGGCCGTGCTGGGCACCGGCGACCGCGACTACGAGGACGGTCTGCGCTACTTCCAGGACAAGTACCCCGGCACCATGGCCGCGCGCATCGAGTTTGACCCGGCGCTGTCGCAGCGCATGTACGCTGCCGCCGACATGTTCCTGATGCCTTCGAAGTTTGAGCCCTGCGGCCTGTCGCAGATCATCGCCATGCGCTACGGCACCCTGCCCATCGTGCGCGAGACCGGTGGCCTGAAGGACACCGTGCAGCCGTACAACGAGTTTACCGGCGAGGGCACGGGCTTCTCGTTTACCAACTTTAACGGCGACGAGATGGGCGACGCGGTGTTCCGCGCGGCACGCCTGTTCTGGGACAACCGCGATGCCTGGAACCAGCTGGTCACGCAGGCCATGAGCCAGGACTTTAGCTGGACGCGCTCGGCCGACAAGTATCTGGACCTGTACTTCTTTATGCACCCGGAGATTGAGCGCCCGGCGGCTGTGGAGGCTGCGGCCGAGGAGCCCAAGGCTGAGGAGAAGCCGGTTACTGCCGAGGCCGAGCCTGCGGCGACCGTTAAGGAGCCCGCTGCCGCTGAGGAGCCCAAGGCCGAGGAGAAGCCGGTTGAAGCTAAGCCCGTTAAGGCCGATCCTGAGGTGAAGGTCGAGGCTGCTCCCGAGCCCGAGCCTGAGGTGAAGCCCGCTGCGAAGCCTGCCACCAAAAAGACGACGACCCGCAAGGCAACGGCTAAGAAGGCTACGACCACGAAGGCCGCTGCGAGCAAGACCACCGCTGCCAAGGCAACTACTGCCAAGGCATCGACCACGCGCAAGCGCACGACCGCCGCTGCCAAGAAGGCCAACGAGGTCGAGGCTGCTCCCGAGGTAAAGGCCGCCGCCGAGGCTAAGCCTGCGGCAAAGGCTCCGGCCAAGACCGCTGCCAAGAAGACGGCTGCAACCACCAAGAAGGCAACGGCAGCCAAGAAGACCACGGCTACGAAGTCGACGACGGCCAAGGCCGCTACGACGAAGGCCGCCGCGAAGACGGCCCCGAAGGCTACTGCAAAGCCCGCCGTCAAGGTCGAGGAGGCGCCCTCCGAGCCCGAGGCCAAGGCAGCTGTCGAGGCAAAGCCGGCCGCCAAGACCACCACGCGCAAACGCGCCGCGACGACGGCCAAGAAGACCACGACCAAGGCTGCAGCTCCCAAGGCAGAGGGTAAGGCCGAGGACAAGCCCGCAGTAAAGGCCGAGCCGACTCCGAAGGCTGCCGAGGTTAAGGCCGCTCCCAAGACTAAGGCAAAGACCGAGCCCGCCAAGGAGACCCCGGTCTCCCCCGCCGTTTCGGCCGAGGAAAAGGCTCCGACCAAGAAGACCTCCGTCCGCAAGGCAACGGCCGCCCGCAAGCGCCGCTAATCCGGACGATTAAAACTAAATCCTCAACGCAAAAGAGGGCGCCCCAACCAGGCGCCCTCTTTTGCGTTGAACTTCGCATTAAAAAGAGGGCCGGTTTACTACGACAAAATGGCTCCGGCCGACCACGGCGAGTAATCTTCGAAATTAAGAACGCTTCTAGCTGCGGTTTTAATATCACCAAAATGACTGTTGTTGAGATCATTCAATTCGTCGTAGTAAACCGAAGTACTTTTGTTTGGATACAAATAGTATCGGTATAGACGTTTTTAAATATCGCGATAATTTGGGTGGTAAAACGATTTTCTAGGACAACCGTTCGCCGATGGTAAACGGATGTTGTTTATACAGCCTGTGTGCAACATATATACTTATATCCTGTGCGTAAAGCCCATGGCCCGCAGGCCGTGATTCTATTGAACTGGACCGAATTATGAGATTGATTCACAACAGCCGTCTGCCGCAGTTTCGCACTCCGTTTGGCGCTGTGACCACTGGAACTTCCGTTTCGCTCTCGGTGATTTTGGAGGATGCCGACCCCAACCAGGCAACGCTTACGCTGCGCACCTGGGTCGATGAGATCGGTGAGTCTCTGTATCCCATGACGCACGAGGGCGACGGCATATTTACCGTAGAGCTTGAGTGCGCCGAGCCCTGTCTTATCTGGTACAGCTTTATCTGCAACATCGAGGGCCAGCCCGAGGTCCGTCTGGGCGCACCGCAGGGTCGCACCGGTGGCGAGGGCGTAACTTACAACTACGCCGAGGTCCCGTCCTTCCAGATCACCGTCTACAAGCACCGCGAAGTTCGTCCCGAGTGGTACGAGCGTGGCATGGTCTACCAGATTTTCCCCGACCGCTATGCCCGCGATGAAAACTGGCGCGAGCGCACGCTTGCCGAAGTTGAAAAACCGCGCAACGGAATCCAGCGCCGCATGGTCGAAGACTGGAACGAACCGCCCGAGTACGAGCGTGCCGAAGACGGCTCCATCAAGACCTGGGATTTTTACGGCGGCTCGCTCAAGGGTATCCAAAATGACCTGCCCCGCATTGCCGAGCTGGGCTTTACGGCCATCTACCTCAACCCGATCTTTGAGGCCGCGAGCAACCACCGCTACGATACGGCCGACTACACCAAGATTGACCCGATTCTGGGCACCGAGCAGGACTTTACCGAGCTGTGCGAGGCGGCCGAGAAGCTCGGCATTTCCATCATCCTGGACGGCGTCTTCAACCATACGGGCGACGACTCGATCTACTTTAACCGCTACGGCAACTATCCCGGCGTCGGTGCATGGCAGAGCGAGGACTCGCCGTGGCGCGATGCATTTTACTTCCATGAGGACGGTTCGTATGACTGCTGGTGGGGCGTGGGCAACATGCCCGCCATCAACGAGAATTCCGAACTGGTGCGCGAGCGGCTCCTGGGCAAGGACGGCGTGATCCGTAAATGGCTGCGCGCCGGTGCCCACGGCTGGCGACTCGATGTGGCAGATGAACTTTCCGACGACTTCCTGGCCGAGATCAAAAAGGCCGTGCTCGCCGAGAAGCCCGATGCGCTGCTGCTCGGCGAGGTCTGGGAAGACGCCTCCAACAAGATCAGCTATGGCCACCTGCGTCGCTATCTGCAGGGCTCGGAGCTCGACTCCGCCATGGACTACCCCTTCCGCGACATGGTTATCGGCTTTTTGATGGGCTACAAGAACGCCTACCAGGCAGCCGAGGATATCGAAACCCTGCGCGAGAACTACCCGCGCGAGGCACTGGCCTGCGCACTCAATCTGCTTTCGAGCCACGACCGTCCGCGTATCATCTCGGTGCTCGGCGGTGGCCCCGACGAGTCGCAGCTGCCCGAGAGCGAGCGCAGCAAATGGCGCCTGGACGAGAACTCCATGGGCCTGGCCAAGAGCCGCTTTTGGTTGGCGACGCTCATGCAGATGACCTTCCCGGGTGTACCCTCAATCTATTACGGTGACGAGTACGGCTTGGAGGGCCTTACCGACCCGGGCAACCGCCGCACCCTGCCGACCAAAGACCAACTCCATGACTTCGACACACTGGCCATCGTTAAGAACGCGTCTGCCGTGCGCCGTGCGCTGCCCTTTATGGTCGATGGCGAGATCAAGGCCTTTGCGCTCAACGACGAAGTCTTGGCTTACACCCGCACGGGCAAAGACGGCGAGGCCGCGACGGTTATCATCAACCGCAGCCTGCGCAATTCGCACCGCGTGACGATTCCGGCGCTCGGCGAATGCGCGAGCGACGTGATCAGCGGTCACGAGTGCGAGATCCACAACGGTACCGTCACGCTCGACCTGTACCCGCTGGGCTCTTCGATCATCTATCACCATGCCGAGAAGCGTCTGCAGGAGCCGCTCGATCATGGCGCGGGCGTTGTGTGCCACATCACCTCGGTGCCGACCGATGACGGCAAGCCCGGCACAATCGGTGCGCCCACGCGTCGCTTTATCGACCATCTGGCCGCTATGGGCATGCGCTACTGGCAAGTCCTGCCCGTCAACCCGACGGACTTCTTCCGCTCCCCTTACGCTGGGCCTTCGGCCTTTGCGGGCAATATTGACCTGCTGCCCGAGAGTCACGAGGAGCTGGCCGCCGACTTTGCTGCATGGAAGGCTCACGGCGGCGAGGATGCCGACCCGCTGTACACGGCGTTTAAACATCGCAACGCTGATTGGCTCGAGAAGTACTGCGTCTACATGGCCGTTAAGAAGTACTTTGAGGGCGAGTCGCGCCACGATTGGCCGGCAGATGTCGCGCGCTACAACGAGTATCTGATCAATGACAAGCGCTTCCACGACGAGGCCGAGCTGCAGGCGTACATGCAGTATCGCTTTGACCTTGCCTGGTGCGAGCTCATGAACTATGCGCACAAGAAGGGCATCGAGGTCATCGGCGATATCCCGATGTACGTTTCGGACGATTCGGCCGACGCGTGGAGCGAGCCCGAGAACTTCTGGCTGTCCGATACCGGCAAAGCGATTGAGATTTCGGGCGCGCCGCCCGACAACTTTGCGCCCGAGGGCCAGGTGTGGGGCAACCCCACCTTCCGATGGGATCGCATGAAGGAGAACGGCTATCGTTGGTGGCTCGACCGCCTGCGCCGTGCGTTTTCGCTCTACGACCGCGTGCGCCTGGACCACTTCCTGGGCTTCCACAGCTACTTTAGCATTCCCGCCGGTAAGGCCTGCGCCGATGGTCGCTGGCTGGCAGGTCCGGGCAAGGACCTGTTCCAGACCGCCTATGACGAGCTGGGTCCGCTCAACTTTATTGCCGAGGATCTGGGCTATCTGACGCCTGGCGTTCGCGCCATGGCATCGACCTGCGGCTTCCCCGGCATGGACGTGCTGGAGTTTAGCGACTACGACGTTCGTTGCGGAATTCACCCCACACCGGGAAAGATCCTGTACACCTCGACGCACGACACCTCGACACTTGCCGGCTGGTGCACGCGCTCCTTTGCAGGCGGCGATGAGCCGAGCGGCATTACATTGGCAAGCGAGCTCATGGGCGATGCCCTCGCAAGCGATGCACCGCTCGTGATGATGCCGCTGCAGGACGTGCTGGGACTGGGCGACGATGCACGTATGAACGTGCCGGGCGTGGCCACGGGCAACTGGACATGGCAGGCACGGGAGGCCGACGTTGCGGCAGCCGAGGAGAAAACTGCGAAGCTCCTGCGCAACACCCATAGATTCTGGGGCGAAGCGTGATAAAACCCCCGATATAGGGTACAGTTACAGCTGCTTGAATTTTTGCGGGCAGAGCGATCTGCCCGCTTTGTGCTGAAAAGGAAGTATTATGGCGCGCTACGATTACAAGTGCACGAGCTGCGGCAACGTGTTTGAGGTTGAGCACCCCATGTCCGAGACGCCCGAGGTCGTATGCCCTAGCTGCGGTGCCCCGGCATCCAAGACGTTCTCGGCCAGCGGCATTAAGTTCGAAGGCAGCGGTTTCTACAACACCGACCAGCGAAGCGGCGGCTCCAGCACCAACGCCACCAGCGGCTGCTGCGCCAACTGCCCGCATAGCCACTAGGAACCAAACAGCCCCGCGACCGACATCGATCGCGGGGCTGTTTCTTTGCGCTATAGGTGGCTCTATGAGTTGCGGTGAAATAAGGACTTTTTGGCGGGTAGATGCCGCTATTCAATCCCTATTTCAACGCAACTTAGTAGTTACTTGCGAATCAGGCGGGCGCAGAAGTGGCCGTCGTAGGAGTCGGCGTTTACCGGCACGCTTTGGAAGAGGCCTTGATCGTTCTGGCGTACGGATACGAGTTTCTTGGCCTGATCGAACTCAGGGAGTTGCAGAATCTGCGCCTCGGAGAGCGGTGCGACGCTAAAGTCGGCGCCCTCGGAAGAGGCCAGGAAGGCATCCACGACCTGCGTGTTCTCTTCATCAAAAACCGAGCAGGTGGCATAGATGAGCTCTCCGCCGGCGGCCACGCGCGCAGAAGCCTCCTTAAGCATCGTCAGCTGAAGCTTGGGTAACTCGGTCGTCACATCATTCTCGGTTAGGCGCCACGGGATCTCAGGATGACGGCGCATGGTGCCGGTGCCCGAGCACGGCGCATCGATAAAGACCGTGTCGAACTTAACCGGCTCTCCAAGCATGGCATCAAACGATGTGAGCACCTCATCAAGCTCACAGGCATCACCCGAAACCGTACGAACGCCCTGAATACCGGCCTTATGCAGGCGAGCGAGATTCAGATCGCACTTGCGGTCATGAAGATCAAGTGCCGTATGCTGACGCTCATAGCCGGCGCGCTTAGCCTGGCACATCATCACATAGGTCTTGGTACCGCGACCGGCACCAATCTCAAGGCAGCATCCAGGGCGCGTGGCAGCCGTGGCGATAAGCTGCGCGTTGAGATCAGACGCCACCGCGGCAGCACGCTCAAACACACCCGAAGCAACGGTAACCTGGGCATCAACCGGGGCATGGCAGCCCGGGAAGACAGGCGCGACGAGCTGCGAGATATACGGATCGGGCTTGTTCGCAAAGGCGTTCTCATGCAGGGCCAGAGGCGCGGGGGCCAGATTGCCAGCAAAGTTGAGCGCACCCTCTGGGGTATCGAACGAGGCCATAATACGAGCGCAAAGCCAACGCGGCAGACCCATCAGGCGCGACAGACGAACCAAGCGTCGCTCAGACTCATCTACATCGGACGCAGTGGCAAAGTTCTCAACGTTGTCCGCGACCTTATGGAGCACGGCATTGGCCAAACCAGCGGCAGACTTAGCTCCGCTGCGCACCAGCTCAACGCCCTGACTCACCGCAACGCGGCCAGGCGTATGCAGATAGAGCATCTCGAAGGCCGAGATGCGAAGCGCCATGCGAACACGCGGCGCGACCTTTTTGGGCTTATCGAGAAACTGATCGAGCAGTTCATCCAAAATACCCTGTGTGGCGGCAACACCGAGCGCCAAGCGAGCGGCAAACGCGGAATCGCGTTGATCAATGGCCTTGGCAGAAGCACGGGAAGACAACACGTCGCGTGCATACATACCGCGGCGATCGGCCTCCATCAATACATCGAGCGCAAGCTTGCGCGCGGGTGACAGCTTGCTCATGACAAAACACCCCACGAAAGATCGGCGCCCTGCAGGCCAGCAGCCCAGGCAGAAGCAGACATAGCACGCTTGCCATCGGGCTTAACCTCGAGCAATTCAACCGAGCCATCGGAAAGACCAAGGTAAACACGCTTGTTCTTAACGTCAACGGCGCCCTCGTCAAGCGAGACATCGGCCGGTGCAGCATCGAGCACGCGCACGGTCTTGCCGGCAATCACGCATCGGGCAGGCGCGGTATCGGACGAGGCCAGCACATGACGCACGCAATTGAGCGCCCCCATCTGCGGATCAAGACGCATCTCCTGCTTAGAAATCTTGGCGGCATGGGTAACAAGCGACTCATCCTGCTCAGTCCACACGGCGGTGCCATCGGAAAGCGAAGGAAGCGTATCGGCAAGCAATTTACCGCCAAGCTCAGCAAGCTCCATGGTCAGCGCCTCAGCATGCTTACCGGCAACCGACGTGGAAGCCTGAGCACAATAAGCGCCAGTATCCACGCCATGCCCGATGCGCATGATAGAAACGCCAGCAACCTCGTCACCAGCGAGAATCGCACGCTGAATAGGAGCAGCCCCACGCCAACGAGGCAGCAAGGACGCATGAACATTCACAATGCCGAGCGGCGCCATATGCAGCACCTCATCGGGCAAAATGCACCCATAAGCAGCCACGCAGAAAATGTCAGCCTGGACAGCCTGAAGCGCCTCAACAACCTCAGGCGTCATACGATTGGCCTCAACAACCGGCAACCCCAACTCAAGCGCCTTAGCCTTAACAGGAGACGGCTCCAACTTTTTACCACGCCCACGAACAGCATCAGGACGAGTAACAACAAGCGCAATCTCATTCCCAGCCTCAACAAGCGAAACCAGCGAAGGCTCAGCAAAATCAGGCGTACCCATAAACACAATACGCATAAAGGACGTCTCCCCTCAACCAAAGCCGAGACGGCTACAAAGAACAGCGGAAAGCCAAGTACCCGGCCCATCCGCAAGAACAATTCAACAAAAACAAATATACCCAAAACCAAAGAAAGAGCCGCAATAAAAGCAGCTCTTCCAACAAAGCAATTATCAGCGAAGACGCCCTTCCCTGGCCCGACGGCACCCGGGCGAGTCAAGCAGCGTCAACGTAGTCCCCGGGGCGCCCGCCTATATCGTCCCGCGCGCAGTTTCGCAGCGCAGCGAGAATGTTTGAGCACGGGATGATATAGGCGGGCGCCCCGGGGACGGACAAACCTACTCCGTCTCGCCCGGTCGAGCGCCGCGGGCCAGGGCGTCCTGGTACTCCTTGACGGCCTTGATCCTCTGCATCGGCTTGAGTCGCTCGAACATGGTATTGCCGTGCAGGTGATCGATCTCGTGCTGCAGGCACACGCAGAACAGGTCGCCTGTGGCCTCATAGCGAATCAGGTTGGCATCCAGGTCATACGCCTCGACGACAACGTGATCGGGACGCTCGATCTCGCAGCTAATGCCGGGGATGGAAAGGCAGCCCTCGCTAAACGGCACCAAATGGTCACTCTGCTCGACAATGACGGGGTTGATGAGCACGTACGGGTCGTAATCGTTCTTGTCGCTGTAGTCGCAGTCGATGGTGACGAGCTGAATGAGCTCACCGATCTGCGGGGCGGCCAGGCCGCAACCGCCGTTGTCGAACATCATCTTCTTCATCTTCTCGGCAAGCGCCTCAATCGCCGGGGTGATCTCCTCGATGACGGCGCACTCCTGGCGCAGACGAGGGTCGGGCGACAGTACGATTCCGTTGGCTTCCATGGCCATCCTTTCGGGTTGTTACATCAAATCATAGGCATCGACGTCAACGCTCACGCTCACGCCGCGCATGGAGCCCGCCTCTTTGAGGCAGGCGTCGATATCATCAGAGACATGGTACCCCACGGGCGACTTCACAAGCAGATGGAAGCGGTAACGGTCCTTGGCTCTCTCGATTACACACGAAGCCGGGCCCAGCACCTGCGGCACCGCGCTGCCCGCCCGCAAAAAGTCTGGCGCGGCGGCATGCCAGCGGCGCTTAAGAAGCTTTGCAATGCGCCCGATGTAGTCGTGCGCGTCGTCTCGGTTCGCCGACCACACCAAAATGTTGACCAGGCGAATAAACGGCGGGTACAGCGCGTCGCGGCGCTGATCCAGGTCGTAGTCGGTAAAGATCGAACGGTCGTGCTCAGCGACGGCGCGAATGACCGGATCCTCGGGCAGGTAGGTCTGGATGATCACCTCACCGGGACGATCGCCGCGACCGGCACGGCCCGCCACCTGTTCCAGCAGGTCGTAGGCGCGCTCCCCTGCGCGGAAGTCCGGCAGCTTGAGGGCAAAGTCGGCATTGACCACGCCCACAAGCGTGACCTCGGGAAAGTCAAGGCCCTTGGCGATCATCTGCGTGCCCAGCAGCACCGCACAATCGGCGGCATCGAACTGCTCGAGCAGTTTTTTGTGCGCATCCTTGCCGCGCGTGGAATCGGCATCCATGCGAATGATGGCGACATCCTCGGGCAGCATCTGGTGCAGCGCGTCCTCGATCTGCTGAGTGCCCAGGCCCATTTTTGCCAGATAGCGGCTACCGCATTTGGGGCAACGACTCGTGGGCGCGGGATACGGCTGCACGCGCCAAGACGATCCGCAGGTGTGACACTGCAGCGTGTGCGTGCGCTCGTGATACGTAAGCGCGGTGGAGCAGTGGTTGCAGGTTGGGACGCAGCCGCACTCGCGGCACATCAGGAACGGCGCAAAGCCACGGCGGTTATGTAGTAGCACTGCCTTCTCGCGGCGCTCGACCACACGCTCCAGACCTTCCATCAAGGGTTTTGAGAACATAGAGCGGCTGCCGTGCGAGAACTCGCGGCGCAGGTCGGCAATGCGGACTGTCGGCAGCACGGCGTGTCCCGGGCGCTCGGGCATCTCGACGCGCGTCCAGGTGGCACCGTTATACGTGCCACGGCGGCAGCGGTCGAGG
>ERZ772879.1697-NODE-1697-length-14647-cov-3.410430_pt1 | contig 14647 bp, 16 predicted proteins | sample MGYA00580582_ERZ772879 | MGnify/ENA primary metagenome ERZ772879 (study PRJEB29015, sample SAMEA2737682) | human gut metagenome | biome: human gut; feature: human-associated habitat; material: faeces | place: China | collected 2012 ... | reverse complement strand
CAAACCATCCAAAGCGCGCCGGTTTTTTTCAATTTATCATCGCCAGAAGCGCGTCATACAGCACCGAAGAGCCTGTATTCCAGTAAGACGCGGTTTCGCTGCCCTCGGAATGCGCGGTCAGGACGACACGCCCGTTTGCTCCGACGGCAAGTGTGCAGAGCGTTCCGTCCTCACAGGACAGGAAGAGCTGGATGCACGGCACGGGAAGCTGTGCGGACGCATAGGCGGGCTTTGCGTATGCCGCGCGCAGCAGCGTCCGAAGCGCCTCCGGACTGACTGCATCCGGGGAAAGCGGCACGGCCTCCTCTCCGGTCCGGTCATATCGCTCGACCAGCTGGACGGACGACCAGTTCTCCGCCCCGCATACCTGCTCCAGCTGCCGCGAAGCTGCGCAGCCCATCAGAAGCAGCAGCCACACGGCCAGAAAAAGCGCAGCAAGACGTTTCATAGGCCTGTTCTCCTTTCTTCAGGACGGGGCCTACCCGGTCAGCTGTGTGATATACGCGGCGACCGCCGCGATCTCATCGCGGCCCGTCAGCTTCCAGCGCTTTTGGGTGGAAATATCGGTGAAGATTCCCATGGACGGCTGGATCAGAGACACGGTATAATACGCGGTCAGCTGGTCCGTGTCCGGCAGATAGACCTCGATTCTTGCAAAGTCTCCAAACTTCAGCGCCAGCCCCGGCGGAAAATCCGTTGCCGGCTGCGACAGGTACCGGCGGATGCGGAACGCAGACAGCAGCTCCAACAGCTGTGCCTTCTGCTCCGGGTCTTCTATCCACATCCCTTCGGCCAAGCTCTCTTCGCCCGTGTCGACCATCAATCGGCAGTTTTCCGGCAGAATCACCGTCTTCGGCCGGAACCAGAGCAGTGTACCCGCAACGGTCAGGAGAACGATTGCAAGTGCGGAGATGATCTTTTTTGCTTTCATCCGTTCCTGCCCCTTTCTGCCTGTATGGCGTCCATGCTGCATGTCGTTCACCTGTGTCTGATTCGAGTATACTGTACCTATTCTTTTTTGTCAATATATTCTGTGTCCCCTGCCATTCGGCAGAGGACACGTGCTTTTCCAAAACAACTATCACCGATCAGTACGGCTATTCCCGGCCTATTTTCGTTTGGCAAACGTCTTTTTGCTTGACAACTTCCTCTTTTCAGGCCGGCTTCTGTCCGGTCGGCTGCTCCCCGCTTTGCTTTCGTTTAGCAAACGTCCTTTTGATCGTGCGCGTTCTGTTCACTGCCTTTATCAAGCATCGGATAAGGACACAGCAAAGCGCGGTCGTCTGCCAAAAGCCGATTGGCTTGCCTGACAGCGCCACGAAGGACAGAAAGCAAACGATAAAAACGGAAAATACAAGATCAAATACAAGAAACACAATTGGCCGGAATAACGATTTTTTCATCATCTGTAGTTCGCATAGGCTTTTTCACGCTGTCTCGAATAACTCACAAATATCTCCTGCGTAACTGAATATTTTGTTCCAAGATCTTCAATTCTAGCTGTAGAACTGTTATTTTTTCTTGCCCAACCATTATACTCCGTTATCTTATCACATTCAAAATAAGAGCCGCGGCCATTAATCATTACATATCTGTGATATACGACACTGCTATAATAATTTGTAAGTACACCTGCATATGTCAGAAGCGTGTTCACCGCAGAAGCTATTCCTACCTGCTCAAATCACTTCGTCCCCGTTTTCATTTTTTCGCGCATAGTTTGACTGAGGTGAACGAGGGGAAAGCTAAATTATAAATTTCCTCCTTCCTGATTTTCTTATATCATAATAATATATCTTTACATTATATTTGTCAATGCTTAATATTGACTTTTAAAAATACTATGCTATAAAACTGTTGTCGACACCCTCATCCGGAAGGAGGGAGGCCTATGACGAAGCAAGAAGACTCCGGGCATTCGTTTTTGGCGTATTTCAAGCGGGCAACCAGCCCGTTGGCCGTTTTGCGGATCTTATCCGACAGGCCGATGTATGGGTATGAACTGATTCAGGAATTAAAACAGCGTTCGGGCGGAAAATACCAGCTTTCTCTGCTGTATCCCGTCCTGTACCGGCTGGAAGAACAGGGCTATCTCGAGATCAGCTCCAGCGAGATCGTAGATGGCCGTGCGCGCAATTACTATGCCGTTACGCCTGCCGGACGGGACTATCTGCGGCAGACGCTGGCCGAGTATGCCGAGATTTCCGTCGTGTTTCAGCAGCTGATGGAGGATTGGGACGGATATGAAGCATAATGACGCCGTGATCCGGCAATACTGCCGGGCAGTCGGAAAACAGCTGCCGCTCCCGGCAGCGCAGACAGCTGCTGGCCGGACTGCGGGACGAGTTGACCGAGGCCGCACAGGACTGCGCCTCGCTGGACGCACTGATCGCCCAGGCTGGCACGCCGGATGAAGCCGCGCAGGAGCTTTTAAGCGGCATCGCGCCGGAGCGCGTGCAGGCCTATCAGAAAAAGCTGCGCCGGCGGTATCTTCTGGCCGCTGGGCTGATCGTCCTGGCCGTCTGCTGCGCAGCGCTGATCTATGCGCAGGTGCTCACGGACAGCTCTGTAGCATACGCGGAGGAGCATATCACCATCCTGCCCACGACCGATCTGTCAGAAGCCGGACAATAGCCTCCGGCGGACATCAAACCTTTGTGGCCCCCTTTTCCCTCAACATACGAACCCGCGCGTATCGTTCGGATGCGCGCGGGTTCCCTTTTACCGGAATATACTTATAGATTTGCAGCCGCTGCCGCGCCGGTAGTTCAGACCGCCGGGCCGGATATACAAAAAGCCTCCCCCGGCTGCTCCGGGGGAGACTGATGCGCTCAGAACCATGTTCTTGTCCGGGAGAAGCGGAACAGCTCCCAGAGGGTGATGAGGACCTGCACGGCGGCGCAGACGACGAATATAAGGCTCAGGTTCGGGATGGGGATGGGGATCGACAGATAGATGCAGGCCCCGGCTGACCAGATGAGGGCCGTGATGGACAGGCCCTGCATCAGGATGCCCCACCAGAGGGAGGTGAAGACGATGCACACGATGCTCGACACCGGCACAGCGTACAGGAAAAACAGCCACGACGGGAACGGCACGGCGGCGATGGTAAAGGCGGTGAACAAAATCGCCGCGATCACGAACACCAGCGCCACGGACAGCAGCAGCACATAAATATGAAAATGCGGGTTGGCCTTCTTGGGCGGCTCCTCTTCTCCAATGAGGTTGCTGACGGTCACGCCGTAGAGCTGCGCGATCTGCGCGAGGATATACACGTCCGGCAGACCCTCTCCGCGCTCCCACTTGGAAACGGATTTATCGGAGTAATTGAGCTTGCGCGCAAGGTCCAGCTGGGTGTCCTTATGGGATTTGCGGTAAGCGGCGATGTTTTTTGCGACGGTTCGCCGCAGTGTCTGTTCGTCCTGAAGCATAAGGACGCCCCCTTCCCGAAAAGCATTGGTATTACAGGAAATTCTACTGCCGGTAGAGTGCCGTTCTCCGACGGGTATCGCGCCTGTCCGCGCCGGTAGGGTGCATTTTGCGCCATCCGGTGCTAGAATACAGACAGTTCGGAGGGCCGCCGACGGGCCGCCGTCCGAGCGATATACTGTAATTTAGTATATCACTTTTTTTCATCCTGTGCAATGAGCATTTTCCGCCCGCTGCACGATACGCTCCCGGCATCTCACACACCGTGCCGGGGGCGTTTTTCTGCGAATTTTTACCGGTGCTTGCGTTTTTCCGCGCCGTATGCTAAACTGGAACCATAAAAATGAGAAGGGAGTTTGAGAGCATGCGCATGATCTCCTGCTGAAAGCTTGGCACAATCGTAACACCCGGCGGTGAAGACCGCCTGGTTCGCTGTGCCTTTTCGCGGGAAATCTGCTTTGTCTCTCAGCTTCCGTGCAGACCGTCTGCCCATTTATGGCAGGCGCAGTATGCCCTTCGGCTGTGGGAGCGGTTCCCGCAGCCATTTTTTAATTTGATGGAGGGCATACGATGGCATTGATCCAGATTACAGACCTGACCTTTGCATATCCCGGCAGCTTTGACAATGTATTTGAGCATGTCAGCTTCCAGCTCGACACCGATTGGCGGCTCGGTCTGACGGGCCGCAACGGACGCGGCAAAACAACGCTCCTGCGGCTTTTGCAGGGGCAGTATCCCCATCAGGGCACGATCACGTCCCCCGGCGGGTTCGAGTATTTCCCGTATCCGGTTCCGGACGCATCGCTTACGCCGCTGGAGCTGCTGGAGCGCAGCTTCCCGGATGTGCCGGAATGGCGTTTCCGGCGGGAACTGGCTCCGCTCGCGGTCACAGAGGACGCACTGTACCGCTCGTTTTCCACGCTTTCCGGCGGCGAACAGGCAAAGCTTCTGCTGGCGCTGCTGTTCGCGCGGGAGGGGCGGTACCTGCTCATCGACGAGCCAACGAATCATCTGGACGAGACGGGCCGCGCGCTCGTCAGCCGGTATCTGGCGAAAAAGTCCGGTTTTCTGCTCGTCTCGCATGACCGCGCGTTTTTAGACGGCTGCGTCGATCATATCCTATCCATAGGCCGCAGCAGCATCGAGGTGCAGCGGGGCAATTTTTCCTCATGGTATGAAAATAAGCAGCGGCAGGACGCGTTTGAACTAGCGCAGAATGCACAGCTGAAAAAAGAAATCGGCCGCCTGAAACAGGCCGCGCGGCAGTCGCGCGCATGGGCAGACAAGGTGGAAAGCACGAAGATCGGCCCGCACTCGGCCAAGGTGACGGGCGAAGCCGACGCCATGGGCGGCCGGGCCTACATCGGTGAGCAGTCGCGTCGTATGCAGCAGCGGCGCAAGAATCTCGAACGGCAGCAGAACGCCGCCATTGAGGAAAAATCGGCGCTCCTGAAAAATATTGAGCAGGCCGCGCCCCTGAAGCTGCATCAGCTGCCGTATCACACCAACCGGTTGGCGCTTCTGCGGAATGTTTCGGTGTGCTATGGCGATGTACCCGTCTGCTCCGGCGTGACCTTTTCCGTCGAACAGGGCGACCGGATCGCGCTGCGCGGTGCGAACGGCACCGGAAAGACAAGCCTGCTGCGCCTGTTGTGCGGCGAGAACATTCCGCACACCGGGACAGTAGAGTGCGGCTCCCGGCTGCAAATTTCCCATGTGCAGCAGGACCCATCCGGTCTGCGGGGCGATCTTTCCACCTATGCCGCGCAGCATGGGTTGGACGAGAGTCTGTTCAAGGCGATCTTGCGCAAGCTGGACTTTGCACGGGTGCAGTTTGAAAAGGACATGGCGGACTTTTCCGCCGGGCAGAAGAAAAAGGTTCTGCTGGCGCGAAGCCTGTGCGAACCGTCGCACCTGCTTGTCTGGGACGAGCCGCTCAATTATGTGGACGTGCTCTCGCGCATTCAGCTTGAGGAACTGCTGCTGGAATTCCAGCCGACGATCGTTTTCGTCGAGCACGACCGTGTGTTCTGCGACCGCGTTGCGACAAAGGCCGTGACGCTCTGACGGCTTGACGTTTCAGGTATCGCCGGATACAATATAAAAAATGCAAGCGAGGTGAAGCGGAATGGACAAGCAGGCCGTCGAGCAGCAGCTGTGCCAGCTGCCGGTCAGTCAATATGCGTGGATCGACCCGCGTGAGATCGAATTTTCCGAGCGCGTGCGCTATGTCTGCGAGCACGAGTGCCCGATGTACGGGACAAGCTGGGCCTGTCCGCCTGCGGTCGGCACGGTCGAGGCCTGCCGGGAACGGGTGCTGTCATATCCGGGCGCACTGGTCTTTACCTCGCTGGCCGAGGTCAGCGACATCGCGGACATGGCCGCAACGCTTGCCACGCGCGGCGCGCACGAGGCGCTTACGCGGCAGGTGCGGGATATTCTGCTGCAATTTTCCCCAGACGTGCTGACGCTCTCCACGGAATCCTGTGCCATCTGCCCGAAATGCGCCTACCCGGACGCCCCCTGCCGCCACCCGGATAGAATGTTCCCCTGCGTTGAAAGCTACGGCATCGTCGCAACCGCGCTGGCTGAGCGGAACTGGATCGAGTTTTATAACGGCAATCTCGTGACGTGGTTCTCTGTGCTGTGCTACCGGTAAAAACAAAGACGCCCCTTGTCATGCGCATTGGACTGCATGATGAGGGGCTTGTTTTGCTGACACCGGAGATTCCCGGCGAACCCAGCGAAGCGGCTCGGCGGGAAAGAGGAGGAAACGGATTTAAGCGGATAAGAGGCTTCGCGCATAGCGGAGACTCGTTCCGTCGAAGCCGTTTCCGACGTGCCTCCGGCGGCCCCATCTTTTCCGTCTTGCCGGAAAAGATGGGGGGAGAAAAGGGGCGCTGGGGTACGTTTGGTGCGTACTGCGGGTGCGGTTCAGGCAGGAACCTGATTTTTAGCTGTTGCGAACACACCAAGCCACCCTACGTACGCTATGGTACGCGCCGCCTGTTATGGTACACCGATTTTTCAAGTAGCTGCGATTCAATATCTGCGGTAAAAAGCCTTGCATTCAAAACTTGCAGGGTAGTACGGATTCGCCGCAGTTCTTTCTGGTGCCGTACTGGCGCGGGAGAGTCCCTGGCTTCCCATGGGGGAAGCTGGCTGCGGAGCGAAGCGGAGCAGACTGATGAGGGGCTATGCAGCTCATTTGCAAGCCGCGTCATAAATTCATGCTTCTTCATTGTATGCATCCTCCAACAGGTTTCTGACAGACTGTGCAAAGTTCAGATATTCCGCACGGTCGTTCTGATAGGTTTCCCGTCCAAGCTCCGTGAGCTTGTAATATTTGCGCGGCGGCCCGCCGCTTTCCTCCTGCAGATAGGTCGTGAGCAAACCGTCCGACTTCAGCTTCCGCAGGATCGGATAGACCGTGCCATCCGCAATGTCAATGTGCTGGGAGAGGAAATCGGAGATCTCATAGCCGTAGCAGTCGCGCTTGTGCAGCAGCGACAGCACGCATAGCTCCAACACGCCCTTTTTATATTGCGTGTTCATACGCAGCTCCTTTCCGTTTGGTTTGTCCTTTCACTAGTGTATTATATTCACTAGTCTAAAAATTTCAATAGTAAATTTTAAAAACAGCAGGGAGTTTTTCTCCCTGCTGTTTTGTCAATATTCTGTTTTTACCGCTGGTCGGCAAAAGTGGATGGACAGCTTTGGTTTAAATTGTCCTAAAATTTGGATAGTAAGACAACCGTCTCGATATGGCTCGACAGGCCCGAAATGATGTCAAATTCTCCATGTGTCCGCGGGAACTGCTCTACACCTAAAATGGGCGAGATAAGGCTGACATCAAATCCAACGCTTAAAGGGCCGCTGTTCTCGGAAACAGGTCAATGCATTTCTTTCGCTACTATATAATACCAGCGAAGGAGAAATGTAAAATATGCCGTTGTCTCAACCCAGTCTGTCCGTTTAGGGGATAAGTCCACGGTGACTTGTTTCCGCGAATGCCTTATGCACTCGACCCAGCATTATATCAAATAGCTTGCGCGTTGAATTTAGCCGGGGAAAATCAAGTCAGAGTATAAAGTGTCAATATTCCCTTCTTTTCATTAAGGTATTTGCCACAAAAGTTAAATATCTGTTTCATTGCGATCCACCTCAATACGCTATATCCTCAGCTGTTTAATCTTTGTCTCGCCCTATCGCTTCAAGACAAGTTTCCAGCGCGGTCATTCCTGCCTTAGTTTCAATATCCGGTCTTGTGCCTGCAATGGCGTTGCAGCTTCCGTCAGGATTTAAAGAAAAATATGGGTCGAAGTACACGAGCAGTCCGCTGTTAGGCAAGGCAAATGTATATGGCTGCCCCCCACGTCCGTTTCCGCCCGTTGTTTCGCCTACAAGCCTTGCAAAGCCCGTAGCCTTGCAAAAGGAAGCAAATGCATCAGAAGCGGAGTAATTGCTACTGTCAATCAACATCCATAATTGACCTTGAAAGCAAATGTTATCCTCGTGTTGCGTGCAAGTGTTTTCGTAACTGTAAAACTTCAGATGACCGAAATCTTCCATATTTAAATCCGGAAATGTCTTATTCCAAGTCTCGCTATCGATTTCTTGAAACTCGGACGGAAACGGCTGCTCTGCATCCCACATAAAACGGTTAAACTTGCCATCCTTAACACCGATCATACCATATTGTATCAAAGGCTCGCAACTTATGTGTGATATGATTCCATCCATCCACACGACGTCGTTCCCTCCACCGTTTCCCTGTATGTCTATGATTATATCATCCGCCTCGCTGTTTGCTTCAAAAAAATCCTGAATCATCTTGATCGCAATCGGCGTACATTCTGGAGACGACCAAAGGAAACCTGTAATTTTTATGTAAGGAATATCTTCTCCAACCGTAGCCTCTATAATCGTTTGTCTGACTTCTTCATACAATGATTGTTCTTGCGGGTATAGCTGTGTACTACCTTCGGTAGAGGCAGGTGTGTGGCTTGGTATTAAGTTTTTATAATAGTCATAAAAGGTTTTGACCTTTTGGCTTTCTATTATGGATAGTATCCTGGATAGCATATCGACTCCTTCTTTACTGTCGGGGTTCTGATTCTCTCCGCTCGATTCCACTACCGATCGAAAAGAATCGACCATGCGTTGATACAAAAACGGTTGAATGACATATAGATGGCCTATGCTTTCAAACTGATTCAAGCAGTTATTGATTACATTTATATAATTATCCTGAAGTATGGAGGATCCCCTACACACACTTATCAGCTTAGTACGGTAAGTATCCCTTACCTCCCTCCAATCCAGCCCCAGTTCATTTTTTATCGTTTCAAAATATGGGTAATTATCCTCCAACATTTCCCATAAAGCATCATAGTCTTCAAGCGCTTGCTGTTTAGATAGAATTAACTGCTCTCCATCTGAACTAACTTTCAGTGCTGTTTCATATGGGAGTGGAAATTTGTCATAATCAGAAAACCTGTTTGTAGTCGTCTTATCAGGCATTCCCGGAGAATGCTCTGGAATGCTATGATTGGCGATGAACCCATCGCAGGAGCATAAGAGGGTCATTAGCATTGATAAAACTAAGATAAATAACTTATATCGCTTCATGCCTTTATAGTTCCTTTCAAATTCCGGTCATCCTAAGTATAATACTGCGGACAGCAGTTATTTATTAACCATTAGAGACATCCGATGTGCGATTATCCGCCATAAGGCTCAGGAACCATTTTACCAACGCAGGATCTGGCTCCACACAAACTGCAATTAGCAGCACATAAAGTTTCACAGTTAGCAGCGCATAGCGTTTCACAGTTTGCTCCACATAACGAAGAACATTCTGCCCCGCATACATAAATCAAACACTTTATAAAGCAGTTTTGATCTATCATGCCATCTTGTGGATGTACCAAATATTCCATAAAATCACCTCCTTTTTAAATAATTATAGTGCCAAACATCTAATCCACTAACTCAATTTTTCTGCCCATTTCCCGTTTCGGCAGATATGTTCTCTCGCACATTTCCGAACAGGTGAGTTGGTGGTTTGGATGTCAGCCAATCTTACCGAAAATGCTTGAAACAGGTTGTTTTTCACACTTTATTCCTTATCCCTTGACATCAATACTACCGTCTCCACATGCGCGCATTTTGGGAAAAGATCGACCGCTTCGGCGGAGCGGAGGGTGTAGCCTTTTTCCGTGAGCAGCTTCACGTCGCGGGCGAGGGTGGCCGGGTCGCAGGAGACGTAGACGACGCGCTGCGGCTGCATGGTGGCGATGGCCTCGATCACGTCGGCGCTTACGCCCTTGCGCGGCGGGTCGACGACGATCACGTCGGGCTTTTCGCCGCGCTCGGCCAGCAGCTTCGCAGCTGCGCCCGCATCCATGCAGTAAAATTCCGCATTGTCCATGCCGTTCTGTGCGGCATTAAATTTTGCGTCTTCGATCGCCTGCGGGATAATCTCGACGCCGACGGCCTTTTTCGCGTGCCGCGCAAGGCAGAGCGTGATCGTACCCGTGCCGCAGTAGAGGTCAAGCACCGTCTCTTCTCCGGTCAGCCCGGCAAGCGCGGCGGCCTTTTCATACAGACGCTCAGCCTGCGCGTGGTTGACCTGATAAAACGCGGGTGCGGAGAGTCGGAATTGCAGGCCGCAAAGCGTGTCGGTGATTGTTCCGTCTCCATAGAGCGGCAGAAATTCCGTGCCGAGCACGGTATTGCCTTTTTTCGTGTTGGGGGAGAAGACAATGGTCGTGATGCCCGGCTCGGCGGCGAGGAGCGTCTGGACGAGCTGCTTTTTCTTCGGCAGCTGCTGTGTGTTGGCCGTGATGCAGACGAGGATCTGCCCGCTTTCCGCGCCGAAGCGGATATAAATGTGCCGGATATAGCCGGTATGCGCGGCCTCGTCATAGGCGCGGATGCTGTATTTGCGCATCCAGTCCAGAACGGCTGCGCGGATACGGTCGGCGCAGTCCGGCTGGATGCGGCAGTGTGCGACCGGAATGACCGTGTGCGTTTTTCCGGCGAAGAAGCCCGCGACGGGCTTTCCGTTCTGCTCCTGCACGGGGAACTGCACCTTGTTCCGATAGCCGTCGGTCTGCTCTGCGCCGGTGATGGGCAGGGAAGCGAACGTCTGGCCGCCGATGCGCGTCAGGCAGCTGTGGACGTGCGTGCGCTTAAGCTCCAGCTCCTGCGCATAATCCATGTGCCGCAGCGCGCAGCCGCCGCATTTGGGAAAATACGGGCAATCCGGCTCTACGCGGTGCGCCGACGGCTGCTCCACGCGCAGAAGCTCGGCAAAGACCGCCGAGCGTCCGATGTGCGCAATGCGGATTCTGCACAATTCGCCTGGCAGCGCACCGGGCACGAACACGACCTGTCCGTCGACACGGGCGACGCCCGTCCCGTCCACGGTCGCGGCTTCGATTGTCACCTGAAGCGTATCGCCGCGTTTGAGTTCCTTCATAGCTGTGTGGAATGTTTCACGTGAAACATTCACTCCTCCTTCAAAAGCTCGCCGGTGGTCAGGTCAATATAATAGGTATGCAGAAACTGCTGATCACCGGTTTCCGTGGAATAGGAGACGGAGAGCGTATAGCTTACGATGAGCGTGCCATTCTCCTCGGAAATGCTGTAGCCGCCGTTGACGTAGCCGATCGCGGCCTTTTCCTGCGCGGCTGGGTAAACCGTCTCCTGCGCATAGGAAATGACGGTCTGCGAAAGCTCATCAAAGACGGCGTTCGCCGCCGCAGACGCGTCGTCACTTTCCAGCGTCAGATGGGGCAGGGTATAGGTGCAGCTGACGATTTCCTCAAGGTCGGTCTGGATCCTCTCCGGCTCGTCGAGCCAGCTTGCTTCCAGACCGTCCTGCGTCTGATTCTGGTTCGGCGTGATGTGGATAACATTGTCCTGCGCTTTTTCCGCTTCTGCCGGAGCTTCCGGCACAATTGCCTCTTCCTGAACGGGCGCAGCGGGTTCTTCCTGCTGCACGGGCTTTTTTGCGCAACCCGCAGCGCTGAGAATGAGTATGGCAGCCAGAGTGGCCGCAAAAAGCTTTTTCATATACAAACCTCCTGTATGTCTGCGATTTTAACACAGAAAGACGCTTGTGTAAAGCTGGGAAAGGCGCTATACTGGGAGACAGCTTGAGCTTTGGAGTTGAGTTTTATGCTGGATTATCGTCACTGCACGCTCTGCCCGCGCGCCTGCGGCGTCGACCGGACGGCAGGGGAGCGCGGCTTCTGCCAAATGCCTGATCATATTCTTGCCGCGCGGGCCGCGCTGCATTATTGGGAAGAGCCGGTCATTTCCGGAAGCTTCGGCAGCGGCGCGGTGTTTTTCTCCGGCTGCACGCTGCGCTGCGCGTTCTGTCAGAACGGGGGGATCTCTCAGGAGAATTTCGGGAAAGAGGTTTCTTCACAGGAGCTTCGCGCCGCGTTCGAGCGGCTAATCGACGAGGGCTGTCAGAACATCAATCTCGTCACGCCGACGCACTTTCTGCCGTCCATCCTCCCGGCGCTTGCGCCGAAGCTGCCTGTGCCGGTCGTGTATAACTGCGGCGGCTACGAATCGGTCGAGACACTGCGGGCCTTGGAGGGACTGGTCGATATCTATCTGCCGGACTTTAAATATTCTGACGCAGTGCTTGCGAAAAAGCTCTCCGCCGCGCCGGATTATCCGCAGATCGCGTCTGCGGCCATTTTGGAAATGTACCAGCAGGTGGGCGGCGCGGAGATTGAGGACGAGCAGATGACGCGCGGGGTCATCATCCGCCATCTGGTTCTGCCGGGCTGCATCAACAATTCGCTCGGCGTGCTGGACTGGATCGCGGACAATTTTCCGAAGAAAGACGTGCTGGTCAGTCTGATGAGCCAGTATGTGCCCATGGGCCGCGCAAAAAAGCTGCCGCCCTTTGACCGGCGCATTACGCAGGAGGAATACGACGCAGTTCTGTCGTATCTGTATCTGTTGGAGCTGGACAACGGCTATACGCAGGACTTTTCCGCCGCATCCGCGGAGTACATCCCGGAATTTGATCTTGAGGGTCTATAAATTTTAAACAAACGTTTGCATTTTTCAATAAGGTGTGCTATACTGGATTCACAAGCAGGAAAGGAGCTGCCAACATGGGCCGGACCAGCAGCAAACGTGACGAAATTCTTCACTTCCTTACGAAATTCACAGCAGAAAACGGTTATGCGCCCTCCGTGCGTGAGATCTGTGCCGCCGTCGGTCTGCAATCCACGGCGACCGTCCATTATCACCTGAACGCGCTGCGTCAGGATGGACTGATTGAAATGGACGGCATGAAAAAACGCACAATTACCCTCGCCGATTCCCACCGGGCCGACCGCATCCCTGTCGTCGGCGTGGTCACGGCAGGTCTGCCGATTCTGGCAGTTGAAAATATTGAAGGCTATCTGCCATGGGACGGCGAAGCGGGCTGCTTCGCGCTGCGCGTCCGCGGTGATTCCATGATCGGCGCGGGAATCCTCGACGGGGACAGAGTCGTCGTCCGCGCCCAGCCGACGGCGGACAACGGTGAGATCGTCGTTGCGCTGCTCGGAGACTCCGCAACGGTCAAGCGCTTCCGCAAAGACGGCAAGCAGATCTGGCTCCTGCCGGAAAATCCGGCCTATGACCCCATCGACGGCAATCAGGCCCAGATCATTGGGAAGGTCAAGGCTGTAATCAGAACCTATTAACCTATTAAATTGAGAGAATAAAACGCTCTTGCTCCAGTATCACCGGGGTGAGAGCGTTTTTTATTGTTGACGATGGATTTATCAAGGGCAAAAAACCTTTTGAACATTTGCAGGTGCAGCACAGCATTTTCTTTTGCCTCTCCAAAAGAAAACGAGCCCGGGGAGATTTCGATTTTCCCCCCGCTCTCCTTTCTCAGTGTTTCACGTGAAACATGAAAAACAACAAATTCACATCACTTCTTGCATTTTCAGAAGCAGGACATTATAATAGAATGCAAAATGGGGCCGAAGGGGCGTGAAATGGGTATGGCGAAGGTTTTGGCATTTGTCAATCAAAAGGGCGGCGTGGGGAAAACGACCTCTGCGGTCAATCTGGCCGCTGCGCTGCAAAAGGCGGGAAAGCGCGTCCTTCTGTGCGACTTTGACCCGCAGGCCAACGCGACCTCCGGCCTTGGCGTGGAAAAAAGTACGGCTGCCCATTCGACCTATGATATCGTGATTGAGGATTTCCCCGCCGCAGACGCGGTGATCCACACAAAATACTGCGATGTTCTGGCCTCCAACGTCGCGCTGTCCGGCGCCGGCGTGGAGCTGGTGGGCGTTGAGAAGCGGGAATATGCGCTGAAGACTGCGCTCCAGCCGCTGCGGGAACAATATGATTATATTTTCATTGATTGCCCGCCGTCTTTGGAGCTGCTGACGCTCAACGCGCTCTGCGCCGCAGATCAGGTGCTGATCCCTGTGCAGTGCGAATATTACGCGCTGGAGGGGCTTTCCGATCTGATGGTCACGCTCCGCGCGGTCAAAAGGCGCCTGAACCCGACGATCTCCATCTTCGGCGTTTTACTTACCATGTACGATGGCCGGACGAATTTCTCCGCGCAGGTTGCCGAGGAGGTGCGCCGCCATTTTCCCGGCAAGGTCTTCGCCTCCGCCATCCCGCGCAACGTACGCCTGTCCGAAGCGCCCAGCCACGGGATGCCTGTTTGTGCCTACGACAAATTCAGCCGGGGCGCGGCGGCCTATGACGCGGTCGCGCAGGAGATCCTTGCGAAAGAACAGTGAGAGGAGCAACGCATATGGCAATGCGAAAGGGTCTTGGCAAGGGCCTTGGCGCCCTGATTGGGGACTATAACGAGCAGCCGGACGCGCCCAGCGAGGGTGCAGTAACGCTGCCGCTGCAAAAAATCGAACCAAATCCGCTTCAGCCGCGCAAAACCTTCAACCCGGAAGAGCTGGATTCCCTGGCGGATTCCATCCGGATGCACGGCATTATCCAGCCGCTGACGGTACGCAGGCTGCCGTCCGGGTTCTATCAGATCATCGCGGGTGAACGCCGCTGGCGTGCGGCACGGCTGGCCGGGCTTACCGATGTGCCGGTCGTGGTCATTGAGGCCGACGACAAAAAGGCGATGGAGCTGGCGCTGATTGAAAACTTGCAGCGCTCGGATCTCAACCCGATAGAAGAAGCCCTCGGCTATCAGGAGCTGATG
>ERZ772879.1696-NODE-1696-length-14650-cov-7.795752_pt1 | contig 14650 bp, 7 predicted proteins | sample MGYA00580582_ERZ772879 | MGnify/ENA primary metagenome ERZ772879 (study PRJEB29015, sample SAMEA2737682) | human gut metagenome | biome: human gut; feature: human-associated habitat; material: faeces | place: China | collected 2012 ... | reverse complement strand
CAGCCGGAAACTATACGCTGAATGCAAGCAATGAAGATTTTGTTTCTGCCCATATCAATGTTGTAGTTCAGGCAAATGCATGCAGTGAACGTGATGTAACAATGTCACCGACCAATATTAGTGCAGGAGATGAGGGACTTCTTCAGATCGTGCTTACATGGGGAGAAACTCCGCGAGATCTGGATTCTCATCTGCTGGGACCTGCTGATGAAAACGGAGATGACTACTTCCATGTATACTACAGGGATAAAAATGCATATTCAGAGGATGGAGATGTAATAGCAAATCTGGATCTGGATGATACAAGCAGCTATGGACCGGAAACAACAACCATATACAAAGGCTTCACCGGAAGAAAATATAGCTTTTATGTATACGATTATACAAACGGTGAAGATGATGCGAGTACAGAATTATCTGCTTCGTCAGCCAAAGTAACCGTTTACCGGGGTGGAAAACAGATCTACCAGGCAAATGTACCGGTTAACAGGGAAGGATACCTGTGGCATGTATTTGACTATGATGTGCAGTCAAACAAGCTTATGCCAGTCAATACCTTTGTATATGATTATGAAGTGCCGGAAGCAAATGCAATGGAAGATAATTCAGGCATTATTTCAGAAACAGAAGCCCTTGAGATCATCCGAAACAGTGAAAAGAAAGCTGAAGAAGAGAGCAGCGAGGAACTCAATATGAGTTCTGAAGAAGGAAAGACGGACGATAATACTGAGGAAGAGATATTTGATGATTCCAGTGAAGAGCCGGAGATATCAGAAAGTGGTGATACTGCTGAAGTAATTGAGTTTCCGAAGGACTCTGAAACGGAAGAAGAAAATGACGGAACAGAAATAACAGAAGAGGATAGTGAGAGTGCGGAGGAGCTGCCGGTGGAAGATATTTATGAGGGATCAGAGGAGTTAGGTCTGGCAGGATAAAAATGTACTGTGATCGAACAGATCTCGCTGTTTGTGGCAGTACGCATATTCGGTCCCCATATGCCGGCACCGGAGGTAACGATGTTGTGCATAGTCCCCTTTTTCAGGTAACCGCAGGAATTTTCCCAAACCAGGCCGGTGATGATGTTCAGAGGGAACAGCTGGCCGTCATGAGTATGGCCGCAGAGATCAAGGTCTGCGCCTGCGGCTGCCACTTCATCCAGCTGACCGGGCTGATGATCCATAAAAATAATCGGGAGTGTTTTGTCAAGGCAGGCTGTAAGCTGGTCAGGATCCTTACGGGTGTCGGACATTTTTCGGCAGCGTGAAGGATCCTTACGGCCTGTCAGATAAAACCGTTTATCTATGAGGACGGTTTCGTCATCGAGAAGCCGGATGTTGGCAGATTCCAGAAAATTCCGCATTCTGGGATCATCATAATCTTTTTTTGCATTGCGGAAGGTAAAACCGGCCAGAATCGGTTCGCTGAGATCATGGTTGCCCCAACAGGCATAAACGCCGTATCTGGATTTCAGCGAACGGAGAATGGCCGCTGTTTTTTTCGGGTTTTTGATCCCTTCATATTCGTTATCAAAAATATCGCCGGCAATACAGATCAGATCCGGATCTTCGGCGTTGATCTTTTTTACAAGAAGCCCGGCATGTTTTTCTCCGATACTGTAACCGAAATGAATGTCTGCGAGCAGGACGATCTTCAGGGAGTCCATTCCCTTCACCTGCTTGTCTATTTTCACATCATAAGTTTTTGTCTTAATATTCCACTGATTAAAAATCCCATAGAGACTGACACCAATGATCAGAAGGGTGCAGACAGCGCCTGTGACTACGAAGGCTTTCCTGGAATACATCCAGGCCGGATGAAGCGTATGCTTCAGGATCAGTCTGCAGAGATCTGTAGTTACGATTACGATCAGGATGTAAAGAAATGTTCCCTGAAAATAATTTGCCGTATTTTTCAGGAAGCGATGGAGCGCAGGGGGCTTCCGGATGAGAAAACAGGTCAGAAGAGAAGTGGACAGAAAAATATAAACACCTGCAAAGCATGCCCGGAACGCAAAGGTCTGGAAAAAATGAGTACAGGCACCCATCCACAAAATCATCCAGCGGACGATATAAATATTAATGAGAATATATAATGGTGCGAGAAAGATGGCAAGCATGGTGTGTGATACCTCCATTCGTGGCAAGCAATAAGCGGTGAGCAGGACTGATCGCTGCAGATACTTTTTGGATTGATACATAGCATTTCCATAAATTACTGCAGCATGTTCGGAATAACTTTTTTTGATGCATTGATTCATAGAACTGCTATAGTATACAGCAAATAATAATTTTTGGCAAAAGAACATATATTAGGAAAAAGAACGCTTATGGTGCTTTTTATGAAAAAATATGCGCTTCTTCGATATTGTCTGGTGTTTTTAGCAATTGTTCTTCCTTATTTTTCGGCGGCAACCATTAATGGACCAGAGAGGGTCCTGGCAGAGAGGGTGCCGGATATGGAAGAATATCTCCCGGTCATTGTTTTTTCGCAGATTTCCCCGGATATGAAAAAAGAAACCATAAAAGCGCAGACTGTGATCGCACGGTCGAATATTCAAAGGTGGCTGGGAGAGGGAAAAAATCTCGCAGAGATTCTGAGGGAAAACGGAAACACAGAGGAAGTCTGGAGATATTTTTTTGCAGAAAAAAGGCAGATCTATGAGCAGGCAGCAAAAGAGACGGATGGACAGGTACTTACATATGAAGGAAAAGTGAGGCTGACTCCCTGGCATAAGAGAAGCGCAGGGAAAACCCGCAGCGGGGAAGAAGCTTTTCATGATGAGGCGTATACATATCTGAAATCGGCAGATAGCAGTGAGGATAAAAAATCTCCGGATCATATAAAAATCGTGGAAATTCCTGCGGGGCAGCTTTCCGGGGAGCTGAAGATCAAAAAACGGGACAGTGCCGGTTATGTGACAGAGCTTACGATTGGGGAAACACTTCTGGAGGGAGAAAGCTTTGCAGCGGGAATGGGACTGGAATCCGCGAATTTCAGTTTGAAGAAAAAGGATGATATTTATTATCTGCGAGTGCGTGGTAGCGGTCATGGTGTGGGATTTTCCCAGTTTGGTGGAAATGAGATGGCAAAAAACGGAAGCAGTGCGGAGGAGATCCTGAAAAAATATTTTCCGGAGATGGAGCTGAAAGCTGAGGATTAAAGAAAGTCAGGCATCCGAAGCAACGTCTGATAAAAAAATATTCAAAAAATGAATAGACAGCCATATTCTGGACACTCTATAGATATAGAAATGGTGACCGAAACGGCAGCTTTACTGTTTTTTCTGTTACTGAAAATGAACATATCAGACAGAGGTGGAAAGAATATGAAAAGTAAAATCGTGAGAGGTATTATCAACGGAGGTGTTCTGGCAGCAGTGGCGGCACTTGGGATTACTGTTTATCAGCTTGGAACAAAGCCCATCGCAGAAAATCCCCAGGAGGAAAATTCTGTACAGGTAGAAGATACCGGGCTGGAAGAGGAGCTTTCGGACGGGGAAAACGCAGAAGATGCAGCAGCTGCCGGAGATGGCTGGCAGGATGTAGCACAGGATGAGAGCTCTGATGGAGAAACCGGAGATGAAGCAGGTCTGTCAGGAGCTTCAGAAGCCGGAGCAGATGGAGTGACAGGAAGCATCCGTGAGACTGCAGGAAGTGGTACAGACGAAAATGCAGCGGCAGATGCAGATAATGGAAGTGGTACGGAGGATAGGAGCGTGTCTGCGGCAGCAGGTGCAGACAGAAGCCGCACAGATGGCACTGGAAATACAGCAGATAATGCCGAAAATACATCGGCAGAGGGAGCGGTGAATAACGGAGCTGGAGCTTCCACAGATACCGCAGAGACCTCAGCTGTCGGAATTGCGGCACAGGCTTTGGATTTTACGGAGGATTCCATTATGGAATGGCCGGTCAGAGGAACGGTTCTTGTGGATTACAATATGGATGAAACCGTATATTATCCGACTTTGGATCAGTATCGTGTGAGCTCTGCCATTGCTTTGCAGGCAGTGGAGGATGCGCCGGTGTATGCGGCGGCAGATGGCCAGGTGCTTTCTGTTGTACAGGATGCCTGTACGGGAACGACTGTGACTATGGAGCTGGGAAATGGTTATCAGGCAGTATACGGGCAGCTGAAGGACCTTACTGTGGCAGAAGGCGACACAGTAAAGGAGGGTGAAGTGATCGGAAATATCAGTGCACCTACCAAATATTATTCTGTAGAAGGCCCGAATCTTTATTTTGCAATGAAAAAGGATGGCGTGCCGGTAGATCCGTTTGAATATCTGGAATGACAGGGAAAACCGAAAAACAGATATGCCGGGGAGATTTTTAGAAACAGAGTATGGAGGATACGGGATGGGAGATATATGCATCCCGTATCCTCTGCGTTGTGAAGCGTATTAGTGAGAACGGAGTGAGCAGTAATAAAAATTTCCATTTACATAGGAAAAGAAGCTTTTTTACAGGAAAGAAACCGTGTATAATCTATATTATAAATATGCATACAAGGACGGATATAACAGGACAAAAGAAGAGGTACATAAGTTATGAACATTAATGAAATAGCTAGGCTTGCCGGAGTTTCCAGAGCTACGGTATCCAGATATCTGAATAATGGATATGTCAGCAGTGAAAAAAAGGAAGTTATCCGCAGGGTGATCCAGGAGACAGGATATCAGCCATCCTCCCAGGCACAGACACTGCGGACCAAAAAAACCAGTCTCATCGGTGTCATCCTTCCAAAGATCAATTCAGATACCATAAGCCGTGAGGTGACAGGGATCAGTGATATTCTTACACGGAGAGGATATCAGCTTATTCTGGCCAATACCAATAATGATGTGGAAGAAGAGCTGAAATACCTTTCTCTGTTTAAAGAACGTCAGGTGGACGGAGTGGTTTTTATTGCTACCATGTTTACCAGAAAGCATAAACAGATGCTGAAGGATTATAAGGTACCGATCGTGATCCTGGGACAGCATCTGGACGGATATCCATGTATTTATCAGGATGATCATAAAGCAGCTTTTCAGGTCACGGAGAAGCTGGCGGAGAAGGGGAAAAAGTTTGCCTATATCGGCGTTACAGATAAGGACGAGGCAGTTGGTGCCTGCCGGAAAAAGGGGTTTATGGATGCTATCCATAAAGCTAAGCTGGAGGTCGTGCCGGAGAGGATGAAGATCGGAAGCTTTACCATGGATTCCGGGTATGAGATGGCGAAGGAGCTTTTTGAGGAGGAGCCTTCCATAGATTCTCTTGTGTGTGCTACGGATACTATGGCGGTGGGAGCCATGACTTATTTGAAGGAGATCGGGCTTCGCATTCCCGAGGATGTTCAGATCGCAGGGATTGGGGATGGAGTTCCGGGTAAGATCGTGGAACCGAAGCTGACAACGGTACATTTTTATTATAAGACCAGCGGAATGGAGGCAGCAGCCATGCTGGCTGATCTTATTGAGAACGATACCGGGATCAGCAAGGAAATAAAAATGGGATGTGAGCTTGTGGAACGGGAATCTCACAGGTAACAGAGAATATCCTCGCAGACAGAGGAAGAAATTATAAGCTATTGTGGAACAGGAGCAGATCTTTTGGGAGAAAAAGACCTGCTTCTTTTTTGTGTGGTGCTGTGTTATGGCTGAGCAAGCACAGAAAAATGCCAGATTTTTTCTGCGATACCTTGACTGGTTTGTCTGTCTTGCATCTGTTCTTATGGAATATGTACAATTTTGACCGAAGAAATTTGTGCGATGTTGCGGATTTACAAATAATAATGCAGTAGTTATAATACAAGTAAGATATGAGAACGATTCCATATAAGAGCGCAAGCAACAACATAAAACAAACCATTGAAAAGTGTTAAAATCATCAAAAAGCTTAAAAAATGGAAAGATTACCGTTCCTTGTATGAATGGATATATGAAATCAATCTCATAAATAAATAAAAAACAATGGATCAGAGATAATAAATCCCGGGAAGCTGAAGAAAGAACAGACAGATCTGATCCGAAGAAAGGGAAAGCAGAAAGAGATGACTGTCCGGGAACAGTAGCAGAAAAGGAGGAAGGACATGGATTACAGAAAGACAGCACAGGAAATCTATGATCATGTAGGAAAGAAAGAAAACATCATTTCCGCGGCGCACTGTGCAACAAGGCTTCGTCTGGTCATTGCGGATAATGACAAGGCGGATAAGGAATATGTAGAGAACATCGACGGTGTGAAGGGCGTGTTTTTCGCACAGGGACAGATGCAGATCATCCTGGGAACAGGAGTTGTAAACAAGGTTTATGATGAATTTATCCAGATCGCCGGAATATCAGAGAGTAGTAAGGATGAGCTTAAGAAGGTGGCAGCATCCAAGGCTAATCCGATACAGAGACTGATCAAGACACTGGGAGATATTTTTGTCCCGATCATCCCAGCTATCGTAGCCAGCGGATTTTTGATGGGAATCATGGAAGCTCTGAACTTCATGGTAAACAACGGCTTCCTGAATATTAACACAAACGGTTCCATTTATGTATTTGCACAGCTTTTCAGTAACACAGCGTATACATTTCTGCCGATCCTTATCGCTTACAGTGGTGCGAAGGTATTTGGTGCCAACCCTTATCTGGGTGCGGTTATCGGTATGATCATGATCCATCCAAATCTGCAGAATGCCTGGACTGTTGCAACAGAGGGTGTGCAGGCAACGCAGAAGGTATGGTTTGGACTTTACTCCATTGATATGGTGGGATATCAGGGACATGTGATCCCGGTTATCATTGCAGTATGGGTACTGGCACAGATCGAGAAAAGACTTCATAAGATCGTACCTGCAATGTTCGATCTTTTTGTAACACCACTTGTCAGTGTTTTTGTAACCGGTTATCTTACACTTTCCATTATCGGACCGATCTTCGTAGCTGTTGAGAACGGACTTCTGGATGGGATTCAGTGGCTGATCGCACTGCCATTTGGAATCGGAAGTTTTATCATGGGTGCCTTTTATGCACCGACTGTTGTTGCTGGTGTTCATCACATGTACACTATCATTGACCTTGGACAGCTGGCCAAATTCGGCGTTACCTACTGGCTGCCACTTGCATCTGCAGCTAACGTTGCACAGGGTGGTGCAGCTCTTGCTGTAGGCCTGAAATCCAGAAATCAGAAGATCAAATCCATGGCTGTTCCTTCTGCTTTAAGCGCATGCATGGGAATCACAGAGCCGGCAATCTTCGGTGTAAACCTCCGCTTCGGAAAGCCGTTTATCATGGGCTGCCTGGGTGGTGCATGCGGAGCACTTTTTGCCTCCATCACCAGTCTTGGTGCCACAGGAACAGGTGTTACCGGTATCTTTGGAATACTGCTGTGCCTGAATAATCCAGTTGGTTATATCCTGATGTTTGTCATCGCATTCGGTGTGGCTTTTGTGCTTACCTGGATGTTCGGATATAAGGATGAGGTACAGGAAACAGCTGAAAAAAATATTGAAGCAGAGAAAAAATCAGATGCTCCGGCAGAAATTGCCCGGGAGAAAACTTCTGGGACAGGTGCACAGATCCTCTACAGCCCGCTTGAGGGAACTGCGATCCCGCTTTCAGAAGTAAAGGATGCGACCTTTGCATCCGAAGTCCTTGGAAAGGGCATGGCAGTGATTCCGTCCAAAGGTGAAGTAAAAGCACCCTGTGACGCTACGGTTTCTACAATTTTTGACACAAAGCATGCCATCGGGCTTGCAACAGAAAGTGGTCTGGAGCTGCTGATCCATATCGGAGTTGACACCGTTGAGCTTGGCGGTAAATTCTACACCGCTCATGTAAAGGACGGTGACGTGGTCAAAAAAGGCCAGACACTGATCACCTTTGATATGGATGCTATTAAGGCAGCCGGCTATGATGTGACCACACCGCTGATCGTAACCAATACCGATGATTATGAAGAAGTAAAAATGCTTGCAGAAGGAACAGTAAATAATGGTTCTGAAGTACTGGAGGTTAAATAAATGAGTTCTTTGACCAAGGTCCTTGCGGAGGAAGTGCGAAAAATCGAAGAAACGGCAGCAGTTGCCAGGACGATGCATACAAATCGTCTGACTCATCATCTGATGCCGCCTGTGGGATGGCTCAATGACCCGAACGGATTATGCTGGTACAAGGGAAGATATCACGTGTTTTTCCAGTATTCTCCGTTTGAAGCCAACGGTGGACTGAAATTTTGGGGACATTACTCCAGTGAAGATATGATCAGCTGGAGATATGAAGGGGTTCCGCTTCTGCCGGACAGCATTTATGACTGTCATGGTGTTTACTCAGGCTCTGCCATTGCGGAGAAAGATAAGCTTCATCTTTTCTACACAGGAAATATCAAGATGGATGGAAATTATGATTATATCAATAACGGAAGGCAGTCCAGCACTCTTCATGTGGAGAGTGCGGACGGCCTTCATTTCGGAACAAAGGAAGTTGCGGTTTCTTGTGAAGATTATCCGGAGAATTACACCTGCCATATTCGTGACCCGAAGGTCTGGAAGGAAGGTGAAGAGTACCGGATGATCCTTGGCGGCCGTCAGAAAAGCGACCAGGGCGCCGTACTTTTTTACAGATCCGAAGATCTGAAGAACTGGAAATTTGACAGTGAGCTTACTACAGAAAAGGCATTCGGATACATGTGGGAGTGCCCGGATTTTTTCACTCTTGAGGGACAGGAGGTGCTTTCTGTATCTCCCCAGGGACTGACCAGAGAAGAGTTCCGTTTTCAGAACATCTATCAGTCCGGATACTTTATCCTGAAGGATGGAAAGCCGGAGGAAAAAGCTTTCCGGGAATGGGACCACGGCTTTGATTTCTATGCACCCCAGACATTCCAGGATGGAAAGGGCAGACGGATCCTGATCGGCTGGATGGGAATGCCGGATGCAGATGAGGAGTATGTGAATCCTACAGCAGAGAGCGAAGGCTGGCAGCATTGCCTGACTGTTCCAAGGGAAGTTACGTATAAAAACGGAATGCTTTATCAGTATCCGGTGGAAGAACTGAACGGGCTGAGAAAGACTGGCGTTTCTGTCAGCGGTTCCAGTGCGGAGATTCCGGTGAATGGACCGTTTGATCTGGATGTTCAGGTAAAAGGTGAGCAGGGTAAAGTAAGCCTTGGGGAAAATCTCTTCCTGGAATATCAGGACGGAGATGTGATCTTAACTCTCTCCGAGAAGGCCGGTGCCGGACGAAAGGTACGTAAGGCGCATGTTCCGTCCGGTGTGATCGAAAGCATCAGAGTTCTTGCGGATACTACAGCTGTGGAGATTTATGTGAATGGCGGAGAGGTTGTTTTTGCCACCAGATATTATCCGGAAACGCAGGAGCAGGCTGTGAAGGTGGAGGCTGTGGAGTGTGATGGGAAGATTTATATGTTGAAGAATTATGTGATGGAGTAGGCAGAGCTTATTGATCGTGAAATACAGCAAGATCAGAATACGAATACCTATAGAGCAGCTATGCAGTGAATTCCATATTCACAGAAATAAGAAATGACCGTATAATAAAGCAGGTGGGAAAATCCGCAGCCGGAATCCCGACCTGCTTTTATTTTTTTGATGTAAGTGAAATACATGAATTGTGCCGGCTGCTTGAGGATAGAAGGACGGCTGCTGAAGAAATGTTGGTGGCTGTCTTTACATAGAAAGAATGCGGCCGACTGGATGTTTGTTTTACAGGAGAGGAAATATCACGGAAGACAGATCACACTGTCCAGAAAAGTGTTCAGATATTTGTTTTACAGGAAGGCAAATATCAGGGTTGATGTTACTGAAGATGTACTGGCATTTGGCATTGTATTGCATAAATTTTTTACAGAAGAGGAGACTGCTATGAACTATACATACATCGTGCAGTGTGCGGACGGCACACTCTACACTGGGTGGACAAACTGTCTTGCTAGGCGGATGAAAGCCCATAATGAAGGCAAAGCAGGCGCCAAATATACCCGGGCCAAAAGGCCGGTGAAGCTGGTGTATTACGAAGGCTTTGCCACAAAGGAGGAGGCCATGAGCCGGGAGTACCGGATCAAGCAGCTGACCAGGGAGAAGAAGCTGGAGTTGATGAAGTTTTGAAACTGTCGGAAATCTTTTCAATTCCGGATGCAGACCCGTCACTGGAGCTGAAGGCAGTCATGCTGAATATCAATAAGAGTAGTTCAATAAGAGCGAAAAGTTCTGCACGATACCAATACCAGAGCTTTTCGCTCTTTTTGTGTATACACGGCAGGCGGACAGCTGCAACGGAGGCAGAAAAAGACGCTTTATGATAATAAAAATCAAATATTTGGAATTGTGCGAATATTGTGAACATGGTAGAATAAACACAAAAATCAAAGAACTCAGTCAGTTGAGAAGAGGAAAGGAAAGAGGATGAAAAAGACAAAAGATTTTTGTCTCCGGCTTATGTGCTGTTTTCTGTTTCTGGGGTTATTTTGCGGAACAGAGGTTTTTGCAGCAGTTCAGGAGGGTAAGCCAGGAGAAACATTTTCCGGGGAATATGCAGTTATCATTAACACAGATACCACAAATCCCGGAAATACGGGAACCTTGCAGTTTGACGGGACATCGGCACAGGCGGCGGACTCTGAAGCAGAAGATTATGCAGTCGTGCAGAGTGGAAGCAATGCATCGGCGCAGACGGCAACAGAGGGAATTGCGGGAGAGGCAGCAGATGTGGGGCAGGTACAGAGTCTGGAGGATGAGCAGCTGCAGGCATACATGCAGGATGACCAACCGATGCTGACTGCTGTACAGGCTGCGGCGACCACCTATCAGGTAGGTGGAGAAAAGTACATCTATAGAACTAACGGCCATGATACATATGGAAAAACATATGTCTGCATCGGAGTTGGGGAACACTGCTATGTGTGGATGGATAAGACCATGAAGGCAGATTACGATACCGCAGGGAAAACAGCTCTGATCGCTGCGGATATGGCAGCTGTCTACGATGGTCAGCCTTACCGTATCCTTAATCAGCTTTGTGCAGGTGATTTTCCGGCACAGGATGGCTCCGGCAAGTTGTCGATCCTGCTGGAGTCTTTAAGCAGTGCCAGCGGTATGTATATGTATGATGAGGGGATCACCGCGATCCATATCAACACACCGTCAGCATCCTCTTATGTTTCGGGGGAAATGTCAAAGAGAAACGGCCTTCTTGTTCATGAGGGACAGCATGCAATCCTCTGGCTGAAAACCGGATTTATGAGTACCGGCAGATATTCGTGGCTGAATGAGGGTCTTGCAGTGGCTGTCATGGACTATCTCTGGGGAGGAACGGACAGCAGCGGCTGGCTGAATGGTATTGGAAGTAATACGACCATCCGTTCAGGAGCTTCGCTGATCTATGAGAATTACCGGGATGACAATGCACAGGACTATGGAATGCCGTATCTTTTTGTAAGATATGTTATCGACCGGATGGCAGGAAGCTATCAGCCTATGAAGGTGCTTCCGAAGTTTTATACGATCAATGCTTCTTCGCTCAGCTGTGAGCAATATCTGGAGAAAGTAACCGGAGTTTCGTTTAAGGAGCTTATGGCGGATTTTTATACGGCAGTTGCAGCCGGTGAGAGCTCCGGTAAATACAGCTTTTACGGGGATACCATTGCTGCGGCAAAGGCTGCGACATTCCCGGTTTATGCAGGAGACAGTAATGAAAAGCATACATTGCCGGCAGCATCGGCAATCCTGGTGAAGCTGTCGAACGGTAAGTTTACCGTTCCGACGGATGGCTCCGCAGGGATTGTTTATCGTATCATCGGAAGCAGAAGCTCTTCCCTTGCACCGGCAGAGGGAGATGGTACGTCTGCAAATCCATATAAGATATCTTCGATTGATGATCTTAATCTGATCCAGGCGAACCAGGGAGCATACTATCGTCTGACAAAAAATATCAGTACAGACGGAAGGACAAATTTTTCGGCATCGTATTTCAGCGGAACGCTGGACGGAGCCGGTTTCACAATAACCGGTCTTCAAAAGCCTCTGATCCAGCAGAATGCAGGAACGATAAAGGATCTGAATATTGTTGCGGATTTTGATTATGACAGTCATGATATCCATGGTGTTGTGGCACAGTATAATACCGGTAAGATCCAGGATTGCAGGGTAACCGGAACGGTAACAGGACATATGGGCTCTACCAGTTCTATGAGCCATCCGGCTTTTGGCGGGATTGTCGGAGAGAATGAGGTGGCCGGTACTATCAGCGGCTGTTCGTCTGGAGTAAATATTTCCATATCCATGACAGCTACAGACAGCTATGTTGGTGGTATCGCAGGAGTAAACATTGGTACTATTGAAAAATGTGTTGCAGGAGGAAATCTTTCTGTCACACAGGCTAACGGAAATTCTTATCAGGTTTACCTTGGAGGCATTGCCGGCCGGATCGAACAGTTTGGAAACATGGGCGGATATGTGAAACAGTGTGCTTTTACAGGTACGCTTCGCGTGACTGGCGGAACAGCAGTTACAGGTCAGATCTGTGCACAGGTAAATGCAAATGTACTCAATTCTGCTATCGGTCTGAATGGACATGTTTCGGACTGTTATGGTAAAAACGGCCAGGGAGCGCTTATTGGGACAAACACGGAACAGACGCTTACAACAGGCGGTGTTCTTACAGCAGAGCAGATGAAGGATCCGAACTCATATAAAGGCTGGAGCTTTGACGGAGACTGGCAGATTTCCAAGGATGGACTGCCGGAACGTGCAGATGCATCGGCGATCAGATTGCTTTCTGTTTCCGGTGTACCGACAAAATGTTACGTGGGAGAAGTTCCAGCGTACTGGGGAACGCTTATCGTTAATAATTCTACATCAGTAACGATCACGAAGGATATGATCACCGGATTTGAAAATTCGGAAATGGGGACCAGGGAACTGACGATCAATTATAAGGGAAAACAGACCAGCTGGTCGATGACAGTCGAAAAACCATCTGCCAGTGATATTACAAGTATTGTGCTTTCCGGGCGTCCGAAGACGACATACAGTGAAAACCAGAAGTTTGATCCTTCAGGCGCCAGCTTTTTTGCCACAATAGGTGGACGTTATGTATATATTTACAGTGGCTTTTCCTATGATAAAACAGGTCCGCTGAAGTCTGCAGATACCTCCGTGATATTCAATTATTTTGGAAAAGAAATTCCGGTAAGTATTACGGTAACAGCCAGAAAAGCAAAGAAGCTTTCCGTGCTTGCAGCACCGGCAAAAACTCAGTTTACAGTTGGGAACACGCTGGATCTGTCCGGTGTGAAACTGCAGATCACATATAATGATGGGACGCAGACTCCGATATTTAAAGCGGATGAGCTGGAGAAATATGGTGTTCATGTTGCTTTTGGAAAGAATGGATCTTTTACAACGGTTGCAGCAGATAAGGTTCTGGAAAGTGATGACAGCGGAAGTACGATCGTATTTTATGCGACGGATAAACTGCCGTCAGAGTATGACTCGGTAGTTGCGGCGTCATCGACGATCACGGTGCGGAGTCCGCTGACTGTACCGGCACTGGATTTGTATGTCAGTGCAGGAAAAAGTGCGGTGCAGTATCCGTGCACAGATAATGTGACTGGTGGAAGTGGAACGTATGCGACTACAGTAATTGAGGAAAAGCTGCCGGCAGGATTGACACGCACGAATCTGCCCGGAGAAAAATATAATGCTTTTGGCTATACGGGTGTTGTTACGGCGTCAGCCGGAGATTACAGTTCACAGTATAAGATCAGCGATACAGAGACACAGGAGAGTATTCAGGTGACTGTGACGATCCATGTGGTTCCTTCTGATCAGGCTGCATTTTACAGTTTTGTGCTTAAGAAGGTGGAAAATCCTGGACTGAAGCAGGATGTTATCGGTGCGATCGGGGAGGATACGATCGTTCTTCGGGTGCCGAAGGGGACGAATGTTACAAAATTGAAGCCTTCGATTGATTATGGCTCAGGTATGGGAACTGGACTTTCTTCAGACTTTTGGAATGGTTCGACGCATGATTTTACCAGCCCGGTTGTATATACGCTTACAGCGCCGGATGGGGTTACAAAGAAGTCTTATACGGTAAGTGTGGAATTTTATGATGATACTTCGGAGGAAGTACAGTCTGGTGACGAGATTCTTTCACCGGCTGATAATACGAAGATCAGCTGTAAGGACAGTGAGGAGGTTATCTTTAAAGGATGGGCCGGAGACAGTTCAAAAGAGATTTCACTTTTTAAATATGTGGTAAATGGAATCAGTTATACTACATCCGCGAATGCCACTACACAGACGATCCCGAATGCCAGGGCATATGAAGTGAAGATTTCCGGAAGCAGCTTGAAGGAAGGAAATAATACTCTGGAAATCTGGGTGATGTATGTTGATAATTCAGGCACCGGAAGCGGCGGCACTTTAAAGAAACTCGGCACAAGAACTGTTGTTAAGGAAGGCCACAAAGCAGTGAAAGACGCAGCGGTAGCAGCCACCTGTGAGACAACCGGAAAAACCGAAGGAAGTCACTGCAGCGTCTGCAATACGGTGATCAAAGCCCAGACCACAACAGCAGCATTAGGCCACAGCTGGGACAGCGGAAAAGTAACAAAAGCAGCAACCTGTACCACAGCTGGAACGAAGACCTACACCTGTA